>Ga0210401_10000710_pt1 | contig 40388 bp, 39 predicted proteins | sample IncBWH32MmetaG_FD_150866 | JGI IMG/M metagenome (GOLD analysis project Ga0210401, IMG submission 150866) | Forest soil microbial communities from Barre Woods Harvard Forest LTER site, Petersham, Massachusetts, United States - Inc-BW-H-32-M | ecosystem: Environmental > Terrestrial > Soil >... | reverse complement strand
AGACCAGCGATGTCGGCGCTGTAGCCGACGCGCTCGAACCATTCCAGCATCACCGCCATCTCCTTGCTGTACTGCCGGACCTGTTCGATTGGTGTCTGCGCGAACGCAATCGGCCGGCCCAGCGCCTCCGTCAGGATCTCCGCCGCCTCCGCCATCGTTCTTACGTCACCGGCGAGGTCGATCTCGCGGCGGTTCAAGGCGGCGGCGGTGAACGCGCGCGCGCCGAACCAGCCAATGTCGTCCACCGCAATCATCTGTAGCTTCGTGCCTTGGCCGAGCGCCCAAGCCAGCGTAGAGCCTTGGAGACTGAAAGGCGCTAGCAGGTTCTCCATGAAGAAGACCGGACGCAGGATCACATGTGAAGGAAAGCGGAGGCCGCGCACGGTTTCCTCGATGCGCCACTTGTTGTCGAAGTGCGGGACGCCCGTCCGCTTGTGTGCTGATCCCACGGATGTGTAGACATAGTGCTCGACGCCCGCATCGCGCGCCAGCGTCGCAAGACGCTTTCCCTGCGCCTCTTCCCGCTCGACACCCGCCTCCCCCGCGTTCTGCACGCCGAAGACGCCCCACGCGCCGGCCAGCGCGCGGCGTAGCGTCGCCTCGTCATCGAGATCGCCCTTGACGATGTCGACGCCATTGCGCGCCAGCGCCGCCGCCCGCTCGCTGTCCGGCTTGCGCGTCAGGCCGCGCAGATTGAACCCGGCGCCCTGCAGAGCCTGCGCGACCGCGCCGCCCTGATTGCCTGTCACTCCGGTGATGAGAATCGTTCGTGTGCTTGTCATGGCTGAAACCTCTTCCTTGCGCCCGGTGTTCTTCACTTAACACGGGGCTGTCTATCCGTGCCGCCCCTCCTCAGGCTTGTGCCTGCAAGCGCGGCTGGAATAACCCGGCAAAGGCTGGTCGCACGTCGACGAAGATCACGGCCCACAGTACAGCCACGAAGAGGGCCAGGGGAAGCCCGCTCGGGGCCATCAAGGCGTGGAAAACAAGAATGTTGACGATCACCGGCGCCAGCACAGCCACCGCCAACGGCACATAACGGTTGACCAACAGAAGTATCGCTGCGATGACCTGAAACGCGAAGATCACCCACAGGTAATGCGAGGCATAGAGGGCGCCCATGAACTGTCCCGCAATGCCCCCCGGCGGAGGAAGCGGAATGAAGTTCAGGAAGCCGTTCAGGCCGAAAACAAGGAAGATCACGCCCGCCAGATATCGGGCGATTGCGGAAGCGGTTTTCATAACCGGGTTCTCCTTTTCGATTGGCAGCCATTACATGGCTTCAATCCTATTGATGTCAATATAGTTGATGATGTATACTTTGGGAAGATTCAGGTTTTTTATGACGCGAGGTATTCAAGGGGCGGGCCACGTCTGGCTAATAATGATGAAGGCGATGCGCGCCCTGACCAGGTATGCAGCCGCTGGTATTGAAGGGACCGGGCTCGGCCTCTCGGATTTCGGCGTGCTGGAAGCCCTACTGCACAAAGGGTCTTTGCCCGTCAATACGATCGGCCCAATCGTCGATCTGACCCCAGGCTCGATCAGCATCGCTGTCGACCGCCTCTTCGCGAAAGGCCTGGTCAGCCGGGTCGAGAGCCCCGAAGACCGGCGCGTTCGCATCGTTGCCCTCACCCCACGCGGCAAGGCCCTCATTGATTCAGCCTTTCGAAAGCATTCCGGGCAGATGAACAGAGTGTTCTCTGAATTGCGCCCGGAGGAGCTTCGTGATCTGGAAGTGGCGCTCAAGAAAGTGGGAAAGCGCGCTGCTGCGCTGATGGAAGAGCGTTGAGCGGCTCGATTGAGTTGTCAATGTGAGCGTTTTATTTGATTGGTAAATAGCCGGGCGCACGCGCAGAAAACAGCGCCATAGACGCCTAAGTCATTTATTTACAATCGACGCTCATATTCCCAGGCTGGACTCGCGCGGGTTCGAGTCCCGTTTCCCGCACCACAATCTCCCATTTAACACCGGCGCCGGCGACCAGCTCGATCGCTTCGCCCGGTCAGAAATTGAGAAAGGCCGCTTGAAACACGAATCAAAATTTGCGCGTCTCATTAGCGGAGGGAAAGGTACGCATGTTTAAGAGCTTACCTATCTTAGTTTTTGGTCTCGTTTTGGCTGCCGGTAATCGTGCGGCGGCCCAGGTTTCGGTTAGTATCGGCGAACCACCCGTTTGTCCTTACGGATATTACGAAGTACCTCCTTATAACTGCGCCCCGGACGGTTATTATGGGCCCGAGTGGTTTTCAGGCGGTGTGTTTATTGGTGCGGGTCCCTGGTATCATGGGGCGGATCATTTTTACGGACACGTCGACCATCATTTCGATTACCGCAAAGGCTATCACGGACCTATGCCGGCTCGCGGCGAGCATCCAGCCGAACACCGTGCAGAGTTTCACGGCCAAGCCATGCATGACCCACGTGGTCATGAGGCACCACGCGGCCATAGATAATTTCCCGGGAGCGAGCGGGGAATCTTGGGCTGACCCAGCCTGTCCCGTCAAATTCCCATATCGCGTGTTGGGGCTATCTCCGTAGCCGCCCTTGCAACTTCAGCAGCGCTTCTAACTTCAGCGCCTGGCACGTTGGCGCCCGCAACCTCCCGGGGGGCCGCAAGCATATACCAATAGAGACAGAGCCATGCCTCGCGAGACTTCTGCACAGTCGGCGACGCTCAACTGGCGAGTTCATGTTGGTCCAGCCACTCCCCGAATCGTGTCCCACCCGTAGATCCATGGCTATTCTGGGGAGATGCGACCAACGCCGCTGGTGAACTCCTCAGCGCGAGCATTGCTCTTGCGTCCGTGCTACAAACGATTCTGGAGCTTCAATGAAAACCACTACGCTGTGCCTCATTCTATTATCCGCAAGCGGGCTGTATTGCCAGCCGAACCCTTATCGCCCCCTCGATCAGTGGGCGCAGCTTCCGAGCGGCAGAAAACTCGGATCCGCCAGCGCGATCGATATCGACCGCAAGACCGGGAACATCTGGGTCGCCGATCGGTGTGGCGCTGCTACCTGCGGCGGCAGCACATTGGATCCAATTTTCGAATTCGATCCTTCTGGAAAGCTGCTAAAGAATTTCGGCGGCGGAATGTTCGTGACGCCACATGGCATGTGCGTTGACAAAGATGGAAATGTTTGGATCGTCGACCAGGCGATTAAAGATGCGAAGGGCTTCCAGGTTTTCAAATTGAACCACGACGGCAAGGTTCTGCTCACGCTCGGCAAGGCCGGTGTGGCCGGTTCCGGTAACGACACTTTTAACAGCCCGTCTGACGTAATTGTCGCGCCGAATGGCGACATCTTTGTCGCTGACGGACACGGTGGAGACACCAACGCCCGTATTGTCAAATTCTCGAGTGATGGAAAGTTCATCAAGACTTGGGGAAAGAAAGGCAGTAGTCCGGGCGAATTTGACACACCTCACGCGTTGGCCTTCGATTCTAAAGGACGCTTGTTTGTGGGTGACCGCAATAACAACCGGATTCAAATCTTCGATCAGGACGGCAACTTCATCGAGGAATGGAAGCAGTACGGCGCGCCCAGCGGGATTTTCATCGACGCCAAAGACAACATTTATGTGGCCGATTCGCAGTCCAATGCCAAAAACAATCCGGGCTTTAAGCGCGGCATCCGCGTGGGCAAGGTCAAAGACGGTAAGAATGGCAAGGTGATGGCGTTCATTCCGGATACTTTGCCGACTCCGGAAAGCGACGACCATTACCCCAACAACCCTGCCTTCGCGATGTCGACGACCAGCGGCGCTGAAGGCTTGGCGGCGGATACCAAGCGAAATATCTACGCGGGGGAGGTCGGCGCGCAGAAGCTCATAAAATACGTTCTCGCGAAGCCCTAATACTCAGCGCTCAACGGACCGTCTATTTCGGCGTGAGTTTCACCAGCTTGCTGGTAGGCGGAGTGCCGTACTGCATCGAGGGCGTGCCGCTGTCGGTCAATACATAGACCGCGCCATCGGGCCCGACCCGCACGTCCCGGATCCGCGTGTGCAACACCGTCAGGAGCGGTTCTTCCGCCACGATCTTGTCGTTCACGATCATGAGCCGATCCAGCACCATGCCGCGCAGGCCGCCTACGAACAGGCTTCCCTGCCACTGCGGAAACAAATTGCCGGTATAGAAAGCGAGCCCCGAAGGCGCGATCACCGGATCCCAGTAATACACGGGATCCTCCATGCCTTCCTTGTGCGTGATACCTTCACCGATCGCAGTGCCCGGATAATCGATGCCGTGGACCACTACCGGCCACCCGTAATTCTTGCCCTTCTCGATGATGTTCAACTCGTCGCCACCGCGAGGACCGTGCTCGGTTTCCCATAAGCGTCCACTCTTGGGATCGAAGGCGAGGCCTTCCTGGCTGCGCGTGCCATAGGCCCAGATTTCCGGGAGAACGCCCGGCTTTCCGAGGAACGGATTGTCGGGGGCCGGAGCGCCGTCGGCCGTGATGTGGATGATCTTGCCGAGATCGTTGTCTAATCGCTGTGCGACGTCCCAAGGCGGCGAATCCGACCGGTCGCCGATCGGCAGGAACAGAGTGCCGTCCGGCGCAATCGCGATGCGGCCTCCCGTCTTCGCGCCCAGTCTTTTGGACGGCATCCTTGGCTGGCCCCGAAAGATGACTTTCGCGTCGCTTATGGCGCACTTGGCCTCGTCCAGCCGGGCCCGCGCGACGTAAGTATTGCTGTCCGTGTTATCGATGTAATCAAAGAACGTGAAGAAGATTTGGTGGTTGGTCGCAAAATGCGGATCCAGCACCACGTCGAGCATGCCAATATCTTTTGCGCCAGGCGATGCCAACTCGGCCACACCGGCCACGGGCTCCGACAGCATGCCGTTCGTGTCCAGGATGCGTAAGCTGCCGGGCAGCCGTTCGGTGAACAGAATTTTCCCGTCTGGCAGGAAGGCCAGGCTCCACGGCGAAGGCAGACCGTCGATCAGCGTCGTGATCTTGTACGGCGCGGATGCGTGATACGGCGCGCGGGTCTGCTGAGGGAATGACGGTTGGTCGTCGGCTTTCTCCGGTGGACGCCTCTCGATCGGCTGACCCTCAACCCTCACCGGCGCCTGTGCAGCATTCGATGCATTAGAAAGTGGACGGGTGCCGGCGGTTGCTGGACCGGTTGACGCAGTCTGCGCTCCGGACGCACGTCGTGTCTGGAAGCTGATCTGTTTGAGTGCCTCGCTTTGCGTGCCGAGCTCAGCGCTGCCAGCCGGGAATTTATTTGCAGCCAGCACATACGCCAGAATGTCGGAGTATTTTTGGCGGCTCAATGATCCCGGCCGGTCCGCGGGCATCGACACGCGAATGCTTTCAAAGAGCTCATTGACCGAACGATTCTGCCATTTCACCAGGAACGCGCCGCCGGTGAGCGCGGGTGTCTCCTGGCCGCCGTTCAATCCGGCGCCATGGCAGCTGGCACATTGTTCGGCATAAGCAGCTTTGCCGCGGTCGGCTTGTTCCTGGGTGTAGACGCCATCCTGAACGCTGCGCGGCATTTGAGCGAAGGCGGCGAATGCGAGGACGAGGAGGATGAATATCACCATTCTTAAACCATACTACTGCGCAAGCAGATAAACATCCTAACCCGATGCGCACCAGGCGTGGTTAAATGTGCGAAGGCACCATCAACCCCGCTTAGCGTGCGCTGGCTGTGATGGCGCCTCTTCCGGGCGGAAGCTTTATGGGCTGAACGAAAGCGCCCTCCCCGGCTGAGTCCCACACAGCAAAACGCACCCACTTCTTCCCATCAGCGTTGAATGGAATTTGAAAATGGTGTTTCCCGAAGGGTGGTAAATCCGTCGCGGCGATCTTCTGCCGGCCAGTGTGCTGTCCGTCGCCCCACACAATCTCGGCAAATTCCAGCGGAAACGTCCATTCTACGTCCGCCACGATGGTGCGTTGACTTCCAGTTCCCTGCACCGACCACGATGGTATTAGCACTTCACCGGATGTGACGAAATAGTCTCCGCGCTTCATGGAATCGATGATCGGCTTCCAGTTGTCAATCCCGGGCGGCGTATCGACTTTTACGTAGTTCACCGGATTGTTGGCATATATGTCGTCGCCCGTTCCCTGTTGATACACCTCCGAAATTGCCTGCATAAATTTAGGAGGCGTGGGCAGATCGGCCACCCAGTTATTCATGTCATCGAACAGAGGCATGCAGCGATATTCGCAGAGCCGCTGCTCCGAGCCGTCGAGCCCCATGCCCCAACGGAACCCAACCCCGCGATAGTTCTCGTCGCGAAATGTGGGCGTCTCTTTAGTCGCGTCTGGGTAACCCGTCGATCCTTTTGAACGAGGATGCGGCATGTAGAGGATCAGGTCCTCCCGATGCGTCATTTCCATCAGGTCAGCCGGACTGCCGACATGGTAGACCTTGCCGTACTTCGGATTGTCCTCAACGAAGGGTTGCCCCGCGGCCCGCGCCTGCGTCCAGTACACCGGATGCGAGATCAGAAGATCGTGGTGCCCCCCGAATCCTTCGGTGGGAGGTCCGCCAAAGATTTCCTCGTTCGGCATAACTATGAAGTTCTTATCCGAATGCAGCCGCGCAACCTGGTAATAATCTGCCAGGGCGTCCAGTCGATTGCGAGGAGCTGTTCCGCCCGGCACCACCATGCCCACGCCGCCGCCATCGATGGGAGCGAAAACAGTCACACCCGCGGCCTTGATCGCCTCGAAGTCGGGCAGCGTGTCATCGAGCCCGCCGGATAACAGAAGCCGCCTCACCAAACCCGCGTGAAAATGCGTGGCCATCACTTCATATCCGGGCAACGGCTTAAAGTGATCCTGGCGCGTGTAGGCGAGAGCCGATTCGACCGCCGTGTGAGCGGTTTCGGCACTCACATAAAGATACAGCGGCATCCTCTGCAGCGTCCCGGGCCGGGCACTCCGCAGCGCAAAATTCTGCCTGCGGTCTTCGGGTCCCCGGCCGGCGTCCGCCGGATCCGATTCGGCTTCGGGTTGCCGCACGCCGAACGAAAAGGAAGAATCGCTGTCCTTCCGATACCAGTTGTATCCGAGGTTGAAATCGATTTCGCGGGCCCAAAAGAAATTGTGCACCGGTGGAAACACGGCGATTGAGCCGCCCTTACCCTCTGCCGCCAGAATCCGATTCGAAGCCCGCACCGTCACTTCATTCTGGTTAACCGCTCCGCCAAATTCGTATGCCTGCCAGAGACTCGCGGTGTCCCGCCAAACCACCCGCGAGCCGGGCGTGATCGTCATCCGTCTGACGCCGGCGTCATATTTATAGGCCACGGCCGGTTCTTCGGTTTTGGCGATTACTTCCTGGCGGATAAGATTCGAGCCCTTGTAAATTGTGTACTGCAACGACCCGGAGAAAACACCGAGTTGGACGCCCGGGTAGGAGACCTCCAGGCGCCCTCCATCAGTCTTGACGCTGCCGGTCTGAACGTCATACCTGGCGGACGCGCGATGAATCTCTTCGGGCTTGCGGGGCAGACCCGGCTGATTTGCGATACCTTCCGCGGGCGGCGTTGCTCCGCCGTGAGAAGCTTGCATTCCGGGAACATTCAATGGCGCGTCCCAAAAAGCCTCCCACCGGTCCTGATCCAGGATTTGCGGAGTAATCTTGATACCCAGCCCTTTCAGGGGCAGGATTTGCTGATCAGTCATCCGCCGTAAGCCGGAAACGACATGGAACTCCGGCTCCAGATTGGTGGCCAGCGTGACCCATGTCCCTCCCTTGTGCCTGAGAGCGACATCCTGGATTACCGGCGTACCGTTCTGAACGCTGAGGCGCAGCCGGAGTTCTTCGTTCTTTTCGCCATCCCAGCTGACTGTGAGAGTTTTTTGAGCGGCCTCCGCCGTCAATCCGGGCGAGGGCTTGTATTCCGACAGGTTGTAATTTTGCGCCTGTATTGCAGGCGCCGCGATGATGCCCGCGGCAGCGGCCAATTTCAGAAGGTAGCTCATGCAACTCCTTCAGAACGAAAACTGCATTCCGATGCGCGCCACACGCGGGGAGACGATACCTGTCGGGTGCAGAAACGTAGCGCCTGTCAAGTAACTGGTGCTGGTGGCATCACTGGTGTTGAACATGTTGAAGACTTGAAAATTGATTTGATACTTCCATCTCTCTTTGAAAGTAAAGTTCTTGGCGACTTTAACATTCGTGATCGAGATCATTGGCCCGCGCTCAGCGCCGAAAGGCTCCATGCGCAGCGTAACGGAACCTTGCAATAGCAGCGGACTCGAGAAGCTTTCGGTCCTTTGTCCAGGTAGGCCAGACTGGGCGCGGTAGAAGCCGGATACCTCGAATCCCCACGGTAGATTATAAATCCCGGAAGCGCGAGCCTCCCAATTCCAGGTGTTGTCGATCGGGAATAGAGCGTCATTGGGAGTGGGGACGACCGCCTGGATCCATTCGTGGTTCTTTGTTATCCAGAAGGAGCCCTGAAGATTCCACCGCTTCGAATATCGTTTGGTCACCGCGGCCTCGAACGTGTTGTAAGTATCCGGCCGGTTGCCGGGAGCATTCATCACTTCGAATTGGTTGAACGACGAACTCGCGTAGGATGATGGAAAGGTGTAGAGGGTCACGGGAGCGCCAGTCAGCGCGTCGGTCAAAGCCACCGGAACAGTGTAGATACTCGCCGGCCGGAGTATGTTGATTCCGCTAGCTGTCGAGGTGGTAGTGCCTTCGAGGGAAGTATACAAGTTGGTCACTTTGTGATGGATGTAGCTCAAACTGAGTGACACATTCGGCACCAGCTGTCGTTCGACTTTTACGACATATTCATAGGTCTTATCCTGCGCGAGCTTGGGGTTGTTCAGCTCGTTCAGGCCGCCGGTCGCGCTAATAAAGTTCGGGCTGCTGGGGTTCAGGCTTGCCAGTGTAGCGGGGCTTGCGTCGCAACTTGTGTTGTTATATGACACGTTATTATGGCCAGTTACAACGCAAGGGCCATTCCACTTATAAGTTGTTGTAACCAGCGCATCGGGATTAAAGGTGTTTCCCCAAAGATCGCCCATAGTGTCGCCGAACATTCCAAATGAGGCCTTCAGAAGAGTCTTGCCGTCTCCGAATATATCCCACGCGCCTCCAACGCGGGGAACCACGTCTTTCCAGACCAGCAGTTGCTTTCCGGGATAGGTCGCCGCGGCGCTGAATTGGCCAGCCGCCTTCATCTGGGTGGGATAGAAATCGTTATACCGCTCCCAGCGCACACCGTAATTCAATACCAATCTCTTCGCCACCTTCCAGGTATCCATGGCGAACAACGATTGATTATGCAGTTCGTTGTTCGGGTTGAACGGATAATTAAAGGTCTGGATCTCATTCGGCACCCCCTTGCTGAAGAGCAGGAGGTAGTCGCCGGCGGCCTGATCCTTCAGCGCTTGTGTATTGCCGGCTTCCCAGGTGTCCTCGGTGCCGAATTTGAATTGGTGGCGGCCCACAATATAACTCACGTTTCCCCTCACCTCATAGCGGTTTTGAGGCTTGTCATCCGGAAAATCGTTAGGTCCGGTCAGTAGCTTTGTGCTCAGTTCCTGGCTGCTGGGATTGCCGGCAACGTCAGTTCCCGGCTCGTCGGTGTAGTGGACGTGATAACCACCGTATCCAGCTATCACATTGACGAGCAGGTGAGGCGTCGGCACAATCTCCGCTTCCCCTTTCCACATATTCGCGGGCTGATGCTCATACAAGCTGGACGGTCCGGGTTCAGTGCTGGAAGCCCCCTGGGCGGAGAGGAACTTCAGGGAGTGTTGCCAGGCTCCGATAAACCGCCAAATGGGATTGAGCTGGTACGATACTTTAATATTTTCCTGAGTGAGTGTCGAGACGATGTTGGCTCCCGGCGCATCCAGGCACGTCCAGCAGCCCGCCGCATCCGGACCGCTCACAAATCCCAATTGGCCCGAGGTCAACGTCTGCTTACTGATTCCGCCGTAAAACCACAGCTTGTCGCGAATGATCCGGCCGCCCAGGTCCCCCGCGTAATCGTAATAATGCTTGATCGGATTGGTGAACTTCAACCCCTGCGCCGCCAGAGCGGGCGTGATGTTATTGGCCTGGAAACTCGGGCTCTCCCAATCACCCAGCGCAGTTCCATGAAAATCGTTGCTGCCCGATTTCATCACCGCCACCATGTTCACGCCTGCAAACGGCACGTCCGCATTGTTGCCGGAGGTCTTGAACTCAGTCTCCGCTAATGACAAGGAATCGAAATACACAGCGGTATCAAGATCATGGGAACTCGTGACGTTAATACCTTCCACCTGAAGGTATGGCTCTGAAAGGACTCCGTAGGTGATGATGGCACTGCGCGCCGCCAGGTTGCTGTCGCCGACATCCGGCTTTCCCTGCAAACTCACTCCCGCCGACATGGGAAGCAATTCCTGAAGGCCTAATCCCTTCGGTGTGAGTTCAATTTCTATCCTCTGTAAGGTTGTGCCCCCATAGGTATTGACGGTATCGACAACCGGGCTCGATCCAGTCACCTCGACTGTTTGCTCAACCTGCCCTACCTTCATGACAGCGTCAACTCGCGCTGCAAAGCCGACAGGAAGATTCAGGTCCGTGCGCGAAAAGGTCTGAAAACCCGCGTGTGCGAAACTCACCTTATACACACCAGGCGCCGGCAAATCCAGCACCTGATAATTGCCCTCCTGGTCAGTGACGGCGGTCACGTTGGATACCTGGAGCGCGGGGCTGGTTACCGAGACATTGACGTCCGGCACGGGTGCGCCGGACTCGTCCAGCACTCTTCCGGTGAGGCTGGCCGAGGCTACAGCCTGAGCCTTCAAGACAACCGGCGCGACAGCCGTAAACAACAGAGCAGTCGCAACAGCTAAGTATCGAACGCGGAAACTTATTCGCTGCATATCAACTCCTGAACTTACCGGTTTTAACAGCCGTTAGCGGGTTTGCGTTGATGAGGCCGTAGAACTCAGCAACACCGGCTGCGTGTAGGCGCCGTCGCCGGCCGAGTCCCATACAGCAAAACGAACCCATTTCTTCCCCGTCGCATCGAAGGGGATCTTGAACTCATGCGATCCGAAAGGCGGCATCTCGGTGGCCGGAATGATCTGACGGTCGACCTTTGTGCCATCGCTCCAGACCAGCTCCGCGAATTCGAGCGGATAGGTCCATTCGACATTCGCCGTGTAGACCCGGTGCGCACCTGTGCCTGAAACACCATAATTATGGAAGAGCACCTCGCCGGTCGTGCCGTAGAAGTTGCCCGTGCGCATCGCGTCAATTACTGGACCCCACCCTTCGTTGAACAGCGGAACGCGATCCAGCTTAATGTAGTTGACCGCCAGCAGAGGATACGTTTCGTCGTCCGGCCACTTAGTATAGGTGTCTCCTTCGGCCAGCATGTACTTTGGTTTCGGAGCCCAGTTGCTCGAATCGTCCATCACGCCGAAACATCGAACTTCGCAGAGCCTTTTTTGCGACAGATCCGCCGGCAACGATTCCCACGACGCGCCGATATTCCGGTCGCTAAGAAAGAAATCCTGATTGCGATATCCATCCGGATAACCCGCCGTATTCTTGGTGCGGGGGTGCGTCGAGTACCAAATTCCATTTTCCTGATTCACGAGAGTGAGGATGTCATTGGCCGAGCCGAGGTGATACACCTTGCCGTATGTCGGATCGTTCTCCATGAACTGCTGGTTGGCCGGCCGGGGCTCGGCGTGCGAATAGTAAACCGGGTGCGGCGTCAGCAGCCACCAATGGCCACCCAGGTATGCGTTTGGCTCCTCGCCCGGAATGAACAGCAAATCTCGGTCGGAGATCCGGGCACTGCCTTCGAAATAGACTTTTTGTTCCATGAACCGTTTTGGTCCAGGATCCCGCGGGTCGGAATCGTCGTGGAAATCTCCGAGGTTCACGATATTCACTCCCAGGGCATGGAAGACATCTACCCATGGCGGTCGATAATCCAGAGTCTTGCGGTCTCGGAGCAATTCGTTGAAATCCAGGTGGAAGTGGCTGGCCATCACCTTGTAGCCAGGCACGGGCTTAAACACGTCGTCGTGAGTGTATGCCATTACCGCTTGCTGGGCAGCGTGATCGCTGTCGGGACTCAAGTAGAAATAGACGGCCATGTGCTGCAGGGTCCCGGCCGGCGCATTGTACAGAGCGTAGTTGTCCCAATGACCTTCCGACGTCGCGCTACGGCGTTTCCATTCGGTGTCCGTAACGCCCCAGGGATGAAATCCCTCGCCTTTTTCGGGCTGCAGCGCCCCCACCGCGAAAGCGCCGTCGCTATCTTTGCGGTAGTAAACGTAGCCCAAGTTGATTTCGTCTTCACGCGCGAAGAAAAACTTGTGAGGAGGCGGGAAGACGGCCAGCGATCCACTGCCGGCATCCACGATGGCCAGCCGGTTACGCGCGCGCAAGCCGACGGGCTCGGTGTTAGTTGCGCCGCCGAACTCATACTTCTGCCATGCCCGGGCTGAATCGCGCCACGCCACGGCCGGGTGCTTGGCGACGTCGAAGCCTTTCAACCCGGCCCTGTAAATGTACGCCACGCTGGGCTCATTCGTCTTCGCGATGGCCTCCTGTCGCAACAGGTTTGTTCCGCGGTACACGGTGTATTGCAAATCGCCCGAGAAAATGCCCATCTCCAGGCCGGGGAATGTTACGGCTAACCGGGCGCCTTCGGTTGCCACCTTGCAACTGTCGGAATGAAAGCTGGCATCGGAGCGACGCACTTCACTGGGGTCCCGCGGCAGAGGATAGGAATCGCCTTTGCCCGCAACTCCGGGCACGACCAACGGCGCATCCCAGAAGGTGTTCCACTTTTCTTTGTCGTACAACTCCGGCGTCACCGGAATGTTGAGGAGCTTGAATTGATTTGCCATGGCTATCGCCATCCGCCGCTTGCCGCTGGTCACGTGGAACTCGGGCTGGAGAGCAGTCCCGAGCACAATCCACTGGCCGCCGCCTTTTCGCACGGCTAATTCCTGCACCACGGGCTGGCCGTCCCGTATGGTGAATTGCGCCCGCAATTGCTGGTCGCCTTCCCCGCGCCAAGCGAACTCCAGCGCGCCTCCCCGCATCTCGGCTTTCAGGCCATCGTTAGCCTTATAGCCTTGCAGATCGCAATTAAGTGTTTGGCCTTCCGCCAAGCCATAAAATAAAGACAAGCAAAAAAGCAGTCCGTTCAACCGCGGCATCGTAGAACCTCCAGACACAGTTTTTCTTATGTACTCTACTGAGACGTACCACCAGTCACTAACAGCTCAGCCGATATTACTCGTCTGGAAGCGTGCCGTCAAGTGTTTGTTTGAATGTCAGGAGTTTTTGAACTTGATCACGGACTACTTGCGGTGGCGGCCCCAGCCCGTCTAATGTGGTTAGATCGAGCCTCGATGCGCCGCGTGAAAGGATCTTCGATTATGTTCAAATGTCTCCCCGCTCTCCTGCTGACCACCGCCTGCCTGTTCGCTCAAGCCCAGCTTGCCCAAACCAAGGTTTCGCCGGAACGCGAGGCCTCCATGAAGGCCGACCTCGCTGGCCAGATCGACGCCATGAAAAAGCAGGCCCAAGTGATGGTAGATAGCGTCTTCAGCTTCGGCGAGCTAGGCTTCCAGGAGTTTGAAACCTCCAAGTACCTGACGGGAATTCTTGAGAAAGAAGGTTTCAAAATCCAGCGTGGCGTGGCCGGGATCCCCACCGCTTGGGTAGCGTCGTGGGGCGAGGGCAAGCCGGTCATCTCGCTCGGTTCCGATATCGACGACATCCCCCAGGCCTCGCAGAAGCCAGCCGTTGCCTGGCATGAGCCAATGATCGAGGGGGCGCCCGGCCACGGCGAAGGCCACAATTCCGGCGTCCCGCTGAATATTACTGCGGCGCTGGCCGTGAAGAAAATCATGGAGCGCGAGCATCTGAAGGGCACCATCCGGCTTTGGCCGGGAGTCGCCGAGGAAGAACTGGGCACCAAGGCCTACTACGTCCGCGCTGGACTATTTAAGGATGTCGATATCGTTTTATTCGCACACGTAGCCAGCAATTTCGGCGTCTCCTATGGACCGGGAGGCGGCAACGGCCTGGTGTCAGTCGAATACATGTTCAAGGGCGAGAGCGCTCACGCCGCCGGTGCTCCCTGGCGCGGCCGCAGCGCACTCGACGCGGTGGAGTTGATGGACGTGGGCTGGAACTTCCGCCGCGAGCATCTGCGCTTGGCCACGCGTGTCCATTACGTAATTACCAACGGCGGCGATCAGCCGAACGTCGTGCCGCCCAACGCGACCGTCTGGTATTACTTCCGCGAAGCCGATTACGACCACATCATGAACCTCTGGCATATCGGCGACAACATGGCGCAGGCCGCCACGCTGATGACCGACACCACCTACACATCCCGACTGCTCGGCAGCGCCTGGACCGGGTACTTCAACAAACCGATCGCCGAAGACATGTACGCGAACATCAAGAAGGTCGGCCTGCCGCAATGGTCGGACGATGATCAGACTCTCGCCAAAGCGCTGCAGCGTGAGCTGAAGGTCCCGGTGCGAGGGCTCGCCATGAAGATCCCCGATCAACGGCCGCCGCGTGAATCACGTGACGACGGAGCCGAGGACGAAGGTATGGGTGTCGGCCCCATGGGTGGCGGATCGGACGACATCGGCGACATTTCGTGGGCCGTGCCGACCATTACGCTGCGCTATCCTTCGAACATTCCCGGTGGTCCCGGCCACAACTGGGCCAATGCGATCTCCATGGCGACGCCCATCGCGCACAAAGGCGTCGTGGCCGGCGCTAAAGTGCAAGCCATGACCATGCTCGATATCCTGCTGCATCCGGAATTGGTCGACCAAGCCTGGGATTATTTCAAGAACGTCCAAAACAAAGAGATGCGCTATACGACTTTCCTGCGCCCCGGCGATCAGCCGGCTATTTGGCTAAATCAGAAGACTATGGAGCAGTATCGTCCCAAGATGAAGGCGTTGTATTACGATTCCTCTAAATACGACACCTACTTGGAGCAGCTTGGAATCAAGTACCCGACGGTGAAGCCGGCGCCCGCAGCCGGTAGCAGCAACTAGGCGCTACTTCTTCTTCGGAATCTTGGCGCCCGATTTCCGCGCCTCGCTGAGAGCGATAGCCACGGCTTGTTTCCGGCTTTTGACCTTATGGCCGCTGCCCGATTTCAGCGTGCCGTGCTTCTTTTCCCGCATTACCTTCGCGATCTTGCTTTTTCCCTTGGAGTTTCGTTGCGCCATCTCTGACCTCCACCCTCTAGATCACACTGGATCTAAATTGTTTCAGCCGCGCGTGGATAGACCACGCATTCGGCGCACGTTTGGATGTCGCGCGTAAAGACCAGCAGTCGCCGCTCATCGCAAACAGCCTCCATCAGGCCGAATTGCTTCAGAGGGCCGTCGACGGCCAGGAATGCGCCCCTTCTCACCGTGAGAAAGTGGCCGCCTTCCGAAGTGCTGGCCGCGAACGATCGAGTGACACGATAAATGGCAGTGCTTTTTCGGGACACCACTAGTTTGACGCCGGGTCCGGATATAGGTGACAGGACAAAATTAGCTGGCCTTGGCCGGACGGGCAGGTGATGGATGAGTGTAGGCTTCCACTAACCGTAACACCACCAGTTCCTCCGCTCGAAGTTGAGCGGCGGAATTTCCGGAGCCTGAATGAACGCCTTTCATCGCTTCGAACATGGTCTGCTCCATATAACTTTCCAGGATCGCCGGATGGATGTAGTATTTCCGGCAGGCCGCGGGACGATTGCCGAGCCGCTTGGCGGTCACTTTCACGGCTTCAACAATGTTACGCTTGGCTTCCGTTTCCGATTGCGCCGGCCCCAGCGCCGCCAGCTCGTGGGCCATTTGCCCGGTGCCGTGCCAGGTCCGGAAATCCTTGGCGGTGAAATCCTCCTCGGTGACCTCCCGCAGGTAATCGTTCACATCCGCTGAATCCACCTTCACGTAATCTCCGCTCTCCTGCCGATACTGGAACAATTCCTGGCCCGGCAGCTCTTGAAGCTGCTTGACGATTTTGGCCAGCCGGCGATCCCGCAGCTTAATATCATGGTCCTGCTTGCTCTTGCCCCGGAAGTGGAGGCGCACATTATCGCCATGGACATCCACGTGCTGCTCCTTGAGCGTGGTGAGCCCATAAGATTTGTTGGACTTGGCATATTCATCGTTCCCGATTCGGATGCAGGTCTCATCCAACAAACGCACGATGGCTGCGATCACCTTCCTTTGCGGCAGACCGGGAGCGGCAAGATCTTCGTTTACTTTCTTGCGGATCTTGGGAAGAACAGCGCCAAACGCCAACATTCGGCCGTACTTGGCTTCGTCGCGCACCTCGCGGTAACGCGGATGATAGCGATACTGCTTGCGGCCTCGCGCATCCCGGCCGGCAGCCTGGATATGGCCGTTCTCCAGCGGACAAATCCAAACATTTTGCCAGGCCGGCGGAATAGCCAGCCACTTAATCCTTTCGAGGATTGCCTTGTTGCGCACCGGCTTGGAATCGACGCCCCAGTACGAGAATCCCTTGCCGGCGCGGCGGCGGATGATACCTGGCCCTTCCCCGGTCACATAGCGCAGGCCGGCAAATTTGGCCGACTCCAAAGGGTCCATCGGCGCGAGCGGAATGCTTTTGAGTCTTCTACTCAAGTTACTCCGGAGATGGGATTCGCCCCGCGGGAGAGTGTTTCCAAATAGTATCTGGATATAGTGACGCCGTACCGTGCGGAAAACCTCAGTATCCAGAAGACGCCTGGGCCAAGTCCAGTCTTAGCGATCGAACTCGCACGAGACGAATGATGCAATACAACAGTAGGCCGATCGGTCCAAACATGAAGGTCAAAATCAGTGCCGGTATCACCAGTAGATGAGATATTTTATGTTTCTGCGCATCGCGCACCTGCCAACTTCCGACGAAAAGGTCGAAGGCCAGATAATGCACCCAACCGGCCAGTAGCAACCAATCGTTGGTAAACAGCGCATGAACCTGTGCAAGTGTTCCGAAGCCGCCTGTTTTTTCGCCCCAATGCGCGGCAATCAGAAAGCTATAAAGCAGAGCGAACAATAGCGGCAGAATCGCACCCGTCACCAGCGACGCAACCCAACGAACTCGCCCCGCGACGATGAGAATCACCCACCCGGCTACAGCCATAAGGTTTGCAATCGAGAAAACCTGTTCCGCAGTCATGGATTTTCACCTCGCCGCTGCTCGAGCACGGTTCGGCGCCGCAATGCCCCACGTCAGGAAGATTGCCACGGCAGTGGCTCCAAGCCATAGGGCCAGCACAGCCAGAGTGGTGCCATCCGGTTCAATGACCGATTGGCCGCGCAAAGCTTGCACAGTCAATATTGCAACCAGAACAAGATAACTGCCCGCGATCGCGAAGGCGACACCAATCTGCTTGCCGACTGCCTGATCCCGACGCCTCCGCAGCGCGAGCCACCCGAGCAAGGGAATTATCTGAAGACCGTGCAGTCCGAAAAAGTGGGGGACGCGCAAATCGCCATGTTGCGTGCTCCATCCCACTCCCGGGATTCCAGGTCCGCCGTCCGGAGCGCCGACCGTATGGCCGCCGACCGCGTGAACGGTGTGGGTCGCATGCATCTCGGCCGATTGCTCCGGCGTCATTCGCAGCATCAGCCCGCCGCCCGCCGATCCTAACACCGTGGTCAACATGCCGAGCCGCAGCAACCAGCCCCAGGCCGGATTTTCAAACTTCTGGCGGAACAGTGCGATAAGAACGGCCACGCTGCCTAGCCAGAGGAATCCGATGGCCGCGCCCATGACGGCAAAGAGCGCACCGTCAAGAGGCGTCGCCGCGTTGAAGTGACTGGTGGTCCCGCGTGCGGCCTGCACGTCGATGATCGCGACCTCCAGCACCAACACCGCGGCCAGCACCCAGCCCACCGCCCGCATAAACCCCGGCCAGATAGTGATGTAGCGATACAGCCACGCGATCGTTCCAGAGAAGATCGCCGTCGAAATGGCGAACTTAGCCGGTTTTAGCCAGGCAAGCACGCCGGTAATCACACGCGGGTCAAGGAAGATCCCCGCGCAGGACGCTACCAGCGCGGCGAGCATCAGAACGCTGGTGGCGGTGAGAGCAGCGCTATCTCTCCATGCCCTGCGAAGTTCGATCGCTATGTTTTCCATGTCCAGCTCGACTCCCTATCGCCCCGGCTGCCCCAGCGATTTCACCAATTCGTATAGGAACGCGTCGCCCTCATAAAACTCATTAACACCGAGCCGCTCATCTTGCCCATGCGCGCGAAAATCATCTCGCTCGATGAAAATTCCCTGGATGCCGTAGGTCGGAATGCCGGCGCGCCGCAAATACAGTCCATCCGTCGCGCCCATCACCATGGTCGGCACCGTCTGCGTTCCCGGCCACATCGTGTCGGTAATCCGCGACGCAGCTTGGAAAAGGTCCGGACGAAGCGGCGATGGAGGGCCGATAACCACATCTCCCAGCGGTTTCACCGACACCTGCTCATCGCCGATAACCTGCCTCAATCTTCCGATTACTTCCTCGGGTTTCGTATCCGGCAGGACGCGGCAATTGACGGTTGCTCCGGCAGTCTGTGGCAGCGCATTCACAGCATGGCCGCCGTCGAGCATCGTGGCCACGCACGTGGTCCGCAAGGTCGCGTTCAAAGCCGTCGCGCTGGCCGCCAATTGTTCCATCGACTCCTTCGAACCTTGTACCGCCCCTCTCATTTCCGCCGCGACCGCCGGTGTGGAAACCTTGGCCACTTGCTCCAGATATGCCCGCGTCACTTCGTTGGTCTCGACCGGAAACTTGTATTTCGAAATGCGGACCAGCGCTTCGGCCAGCCGATAAATGGCGTTGTCGGGAACCGGCAGCGAGCTGTGGCCGCCCTTATTCTTCACCTCCAGCCGATACGTGGCCACGTACTTCTCGCTGACTTGCACATTGTTGGCGACGTGTTTGCCATTCACCATATCGCCCCAGCCGCCTTCGTTCAAGCAGAACTCCGCATCGATCAGCTCGCGATGATTCTTCACCAGCCACTCGGCGCCGTTGTAAGGACCACCGCCTTCCTCATCGGCCGTGAGCGCCACGATCAGGTCGCGGTCCGGCTTGAAGCCCTCGCGCTTGTAGCGGATCAGGTTCGCGATCCACATCGCGGCCTGCGCTTTGTCATCGATGGTTCCCCGCCCGTAGAAGAAGCCGTCTTTCTCAGTAAGCTTGAACGGATCGAACGACCAATCCGAGCGCTTCGCCTCGACCACGTCCAGGTGCGCCAGCAGAAGCAGCGGTTTGCGCTGGCCGGTCCCGCGGTAGCGCACCACGACGTTCATCTTGTGATCGGCTGCTCCCAGCACCTGAATGTCGGATGCCGGAAAGCCCTCGGCCCGCAATCGATCCGCCATCGCGCGCGCGGCCGGCGTAGTCGCACCGGTGCTGAACGATGTGTTGATCTCGATCAGTTGTTTATAAATGTCATGGACCAGCGTCTGGTATTCAGCAGGCGGAAGTGTGGCGGCGCACAAGCTCAACGTGACGACCGGCAAAAGCCCGGCTCCGCGAAATGCGGCGCAAAATGCTGCGCGAAATATTAATCGCATGCGAACCGAGTATACACTGGCCTACCGTCGAGTGCGATAAGATATGGCCGGATATAAACACGAAGGAGCCGGATATGATGAAAGCGGAGAAGACCACCCTCAACTGGGATCCAGCCAAGAAGGAATGGCACGTGCGCATACAGATGGGCGAAGAGGTTATCAAAAGGGCGCTTTCGAAAACGCCCCAGGACGCCAGTGAAGATGTTTTGCGCTCCAAAGCCGTCGAAACCGCCAAAGACGAAGGCTACGACGTAGACGCCGCCCAGGTCGCTATTCAGCGCTGAGTCGCTAAAGTTTAAACAAATCCTCAGCGTTCGTACTTCCGATTTTCAGCCGATCGGCCTCGCTGATGCCGGCGCCCTTGAACCATTTCACGGCCTCGGCCAGTTCCTCGAAGGGATAATCGACCGAAAACAGGATGCGATCGACGCCGGCCTCCGCGATGGCGTCGAGAAGCGTTGGCGTCCGAAAATTGCCGCTGGTCGTCAGATAAAAATTCTCTCGCAAATATTCCGCCATCGGCTTCCGCGCCGGGATGCCGCGGGGCGTCTTCGAGATTCGATGGTCGACGCGCCAAATGTTGTATGGCAATCCCTCGCCCAAATGACCGAGGATGATCTTGAGCCGCGGATATCGATCGAATAATCCGCTGCCCATCAGCCGTAATGCGTGCATCGCCGTTTCCGCGCCGAAGGCCCAGGCCGATCCCAAAAACCAGGGGTGCCCTTCGTAAATCCGCCTTTGATTGTCGAGCGGCTCGCGCGGGTGCAGGTAGAACGGAACGTCCAGCTTTTCCGCCGTTTCCCAAAATGGCCAGTAGTGCGGCTCATCGTAATAGGCCGCCGAGTCCCCGATCTGCGTGAAGCCGTTCACCAGCGCGCCGCGAAACCTGAGATCCTTCACCGCCCGGCTCAGCTCCTTCGAAGCCACCTCCGGATCCTGCATCGGCAGCGCTGCCAGCGCCTGAAAGCGCCGCGGATTCCTGGCCACCTGCTCGGCCAGATAATTGTTAGCCCGCCGAGCCACCTCGACGGCTTCGTTGACATCCGGCATCGCTTGAATCCCTGGTGCGTTCAGAGACAGGAGCATCGTTTCGATGCCATGCCGGTCCATTTCCGCGACCCGCTCTTCGTGTATGTCCAACAACCGATGCTTCATCGTCGCCCAGACGTCCGCCGTGAAATATTGCTCCGAGTTGCCAAGCGTATCGGGCAAACTAAAGTGCTCTTCGAGGGCGATAAACACCCGGCGATTATACAATGCCGCCCGGCCCCCGATCGACTGTGATATCCTCGGCAGACGTGAACAAGATTTTCCTTGCCGCCGCGTTGATTTTGATTCTTGCGGCACTGGCTTTCGCAGCCAATGCCGACAACGGCAAGCGCCTGTTCGTCAAGGACGGCTGCTACCAGTGCCATGGTTATCAAGGCCAGGGTGGAGCGGCTGGCGCCAGGCTCGCCCCGCGACCGATCGTTCTGGCCGCTCTCACCGCCTACGTCCGTCATCCCACCGGCCAGATGCCGCCCTACACCAGCAAGGTTCTCTCCGACGCCGACCTCGCGGACATCCACGCGTATTTAAGCTCGATTCCCGCGCCGCCTCCGGTCAAAGACATCCCGCTCTTGAACCAGTAGACCTGCTCCAGTCGCGATGAACATCACCGTACTGGACGACTATCAGGACACAGTCCGAACGCTGCCTGCATTCGGCAAGGTCGCTGCCCACAATGTCACCATCTGGAACGACCATACCAAGGACATCGATGTTCTGGCCGAACGGCTCAAAGATACCGAAGCGCTGGCTCTGATCCGCGAACGCACGCCCATCCGCGCGCCGTTGCTCGACCGCCTCGACAAATTGCGCATCATCAGCCAGGTGAGCGTCTATCCCCACATCGACGTAGATGCGTGCACCCGCCGAGGCATCATCATATCGTCCAACATGATGCCTGGCCGTCCGTCGTTTGCCACCGCCGAGCTTACCTGGGGATTGATCCTTTGCGCGATGCGCCGCATCCCGCAGGAAGTTGCCGCGCTTAAGGCCGGCCGGTGGCAACCCGGAACCATCGGCCTCGGATTGCATGGGAAAACGTTGGGCGTCTGTGGCTACGGCAAGCTCGGCGGCGTGATCGCCGGATACGGCCGAGCGTTCGGCATGAAGGTGATGGTTTGGGGTCGCGAGACGACCATCGCTAAAGCCCAAGCTGATGGTTTCCCCACCGCCCCGAGCAAAGAGGCGTTCTTTGAAGAATCGGACGTGCTATCTCTGCACATACGATTAGTCGACGATACTCGCGGAATGGTCACAGCCGCCGACCTTGCCCGCATGAAACCTACCGCGCTGTTCGTGAACACCAGCCGCGCCGGGTTAGTCGAGCCGGGGGCGCTCGAAGCCGCGTTGCGCGCCGGACGTCCGGGCATGGCGGCGGTGGACGTTTACGAGCGAGAGCCGGTCCTCGATGGCCGGCACCCGCTGCTGGCCCTGGACAACGTCGTGTGCACGCCGCATCTGGGTTACGTGGAGCGCGCCGGCCTGGACGCATTCTTCCATATGATCTTCGATCAGATCCTCGCCTACGCCAACGGGCAGCCGGTCAACGTCGCAAATCCGGAGGCACTCCGCAAGCGTGCCGTTTAAACTGTCAACAACTGTCGAATTCCGGAAGTTTCTTCCGTGTTTTTCCCTGCCCCCGTCACAATAACTCATCTCAAGGCGAGCGCGATGCATGTAAACTCCTCAGGACACAGTGCTCTCGCGGTTACGCCCGCCGTGGAAGCAAAATTGCTCTTCGTCAACGCGGGAGAAACAGGGGATCATGAAATACTTATTCGCTTGGATTATCGGGGTGCCGGGAATTCTGGTCTTCGTCTGGTTCATGATGAACCACTGCTAAAGGAACCAACCATGAATCAATCATCGAAACACAATAACTTTGACGCGGTCGTCGTCGCTGAAATACAAATTTTGCGAAGCGGAGAACAGCGTTTGGAACGCCTCTATTCGGATTTGCAAACCAAGCCGCAGCTCCGGGATCATTTTCTACGCGAGTTGGCGGAGCTGCAACTGCGTGCGGACCGTTTGGATGCGGTCCTCAGCCCGGTGGCTGCTTATAACTCCTCTTCGGCGGCGTAAGGTAAGGGGCGCCTTGCATGTCCAATTGGCTGGTAGGCGAGCTGGGAGGGGAAATGTTCGAGTGGCTGACCAACGAAGAGAACGACGCTATCGCCATGCTGAAACGCGATCACGATAACGTGAAGGCGCTCTTCGATCAGTTCGAGAAGGCCCCGCGCAAAGCCCAGAAGCAGAAGATTGTAAAGCAGGCCATCGAGCAGCTGCGCATCCACTCCACTCTCGAAGAGGAGTTGTTTTATCCAGCCGTGCGCGAACAATTGAAGAACGGTGTCATGAACGAAGCCGATGAAGAACATCACGTCGCCAAAGTACTCATCGCCGAATTGGATGCAATGAATGGCGACAACGACCATTTCGACGCCAAGTTCACGGTTCTGGCCGAGAGCGTTCGCCATCACATTAAGGAAGAAGAGACTGACATGCTGCCTAAGGCGCGCGATCTTAAGATCGATTTCCAGGCCTTGGGCGAAAAGATGGAGCGCCGTAAGCGGGAGTTGAAGGCCAAGGGCCTCCCGCCCACCGCCGAAGACGCGATGATCCGCAAAGTTCGCAGGAAGAGCCCGGCACGCGTGATAAAGTAAGTGGGGCAGGTCCCCGACCTGCCTGGTGAATGTGGGGCAGGTCCCCGACCTGCCTGGTGAATGTGGGGCAGGTCCCCGACCTGCCTGGTGAATGTGGGGCAGGTCCCCGGCCTGCCATGATTTTTCGCTCCTTTAGAGTGAATGCGAACTCAGGTCGGAATTGTCGGAGCCGGGCCGGCCGGCCTGATGTTGTCGCATCTTCTCCACCGCCAGGGCATCGAATCCATCGTCATTGAAAGCCGCACTCGCTCCTATTGCGAAGAGCGCGTGCGCGCCGGCGTGCTGGAACAAGGCACCGTCGATCTGCTGATAGAAGCCGGCCTGGGCGACCGCTTGAACCGCGAGGGCCTGGTTCACCACGGAATCGAGTTGCGCTTCAACCGGGTCCGGCATCGCATCGACATGTTCGATCTGACTGGGGGCCGCGCCATCACCGTCTATGGCCAGCAGGAAGTGATCAAAGACCTCATCAAAGCTCGCCTGGATACTGGAGGCCGGGTGCACTTCGAGGCCGAGGCCGTCAGCCTGCATGATCTCACGGGCCCTAAACCATCCATCCATCTCCGCGACGATGGCGAACTTCGCGAGATCACTTGCGATTTCATCGCCGGGTGCGATGGCTTCCACGGAATCTCACGGCCATCCATCCCTACCGGCGAGGTTACGCTGTATGAGCGTGAATATCCTTTCGCATGGCTCGGGATTCTCGCCGAAGCGCCGCCTTCGTCCCAGGAAGTGACCTACACCAATCACGAGCGCGGCTTTGCGCTACTCAGCATGCGGACGCCATCACTTTCGCGGCTCTATTTGCAATGTAGTCCAAACGAGGACCTGGCCGAATGGAGCGATCAGAGGATCTGGCAGGAGCTCCACGCGCGTACGGAGGCCGAAGGCTTCACATTAGGGGAGGGCCCCATTCTTCAGAAAGGCGTTACGCCCATGCGCAGCTTCGTCGTCGAGCCGATGCAGTTCGGCAGGCTGTATCTAGCCGGCGACGCCGCTCACATAGTTCCGCCCACCGGCGCCAAGGGAATGAATCTGGCCATCGCCGACGTGACCGTGCTGGCTCGGGCGCTCGCTGAATTCTATAAGACCGGCCGCGAGCAGCTCTTGAACCGTTACTCGCAGGCCTGTCTGCGCCGCGTCTGGCGCGTCCAGCATTTTTCCTGGTGGATGACCTCCATGTTGCATCGCTTCGAAGGCGCGACCGGATTCGACCATCGCCGCCAACTTGCCGAGCTGGATTATGTTACCAGTTCGCGGGTAGCGGCGCAAAGCCTGGCTGAGAACTACGTCGGTTTCCCCCTCGAATAACCCTACCTTTCCTTAATCACCCACAAGAAAATCTCCGATCCGCCAACCTTCTCAACTTTGTCCGGTTTCCAGTCTTCCATGTCGAAAGTATGCGACACCACCCTCGTTCCGGGCTTCAACTCGCGCCACAGCTTGGGCCGTAGCTTCATATTGACGCTCGGCAACAGGTACAGCGTCACCACGGTGGCCTTCCTGATATCGGCGGCGAACAAATCGCCTTGCCGGAATTCGACCAGGTTAGCCACGCCCTCTTTCCGCGCATTTTGGTTAGCTTCTTTAATCCGATCCGGATCGATGTCCACGCCGATTCCATGCGCGCCATATTCTTTGGCCGCCGCAATCACGATCCTTCCATCGCCGCACCCCAGATCGATCACCAGGTCGTTCTTCTCGACGCCCGCCAGCTTCAGCATGGCGGTTACTGTCTCGGGCCCACTTGCCACATAGGGGACAACTTTCTTCGGATTGAAAAGCGGCTCCTGCAGCTGAGCGTGCAACAGCGCCGGGAGGATGCCTGGCACCAGCAACAGAACCTTATTCACGATTCTCCTCCAGCGCTATTCACTAAAGCTCGCCGAGGCCACGGGACGCGCGACACCATGGACACTGTCTCCATCCGTCGCCGGCACAAGCGCTTGATATGAATATAAGACCTCTAGGTCGTAGGATCTTTCAGTGCAACCATAGCCCGTGTAGCAGAGCAGGCTGAAGCACAAAGCAAAGACGAATGCCGATCCGTGAAACCGCAGTCGCGATCGTGTTCCCCATATCAGGACGTAAAATCCAAATCCGCCTAGAATCAGCAGCACTAGCTCCGCAATCGGCATATTTCCGGTCGCCAGTTTAGACATGTCCTTCCAGAGCCCCCATCCCGCCACCAGAATGATCGCCGAAGACAGAGTCAAGGCCGCCAGCCGCCGCGATTGCTGCCCGAGGAACAGCTTCCACCCGATCACAGTGGGCTGATTGCTCAACCGCCCGCACCATGCAAAACCGCACAGGACCATCAATGCAAACGCACTGAACGCAGCGCCCCGCAACACAGTCATTTGCTCGTGTAGCCGGTTCAGTCTCTCGCAAGCATCGGGACCACGCAGCAACACCGTGCTTTCATCTTGTTGGAATTTGGCGCTCATATCATCTACAATCGCCTTAGTTTCGGGGGCGTGCACAAGGCCGAGCTTGGCGCGAGCCAGAAGGCCGGAAGTGGTTACCTCGCGTATCTTCTTGTAGTTCTGGGCTTGAATCTTTTTGTCAGTGGGCAGCACCCGGCCCAGCATGTCCGGATCATTGAAGAATTCACGTGCCACCGGCGTCATCATTGATCCCAGCAGATAGACTAACGAAAAGAGCGAGAGCCCAATAGCGGACGCCCGCAATTCCGAGGGAATGAAGGCGCTCAAACGCCGCATGCCGAAAGAATTGAAGAAATTTGGATTCACCAGGTCGATCATTACCCACAACCAGGGCAGTGCGAACAGCCCAACAATCACGGTTTCGAATGCCAGCTTAAAAGCATCCATGGCAGGCTCCTTTAACCGGGAACTTTCTTCTATTTGCAGGTCTTGGTCCGCGTTCGAGAGCCCAGTCAAATCGATGGAAAAAGGTGAGAAGTGCGGCCCACTTCCCGTCGCGAGAATAAATCGGCTTAAATGCTAACCTTTTGCTTCTCCACCGTCACTGCTTCCACCACCCGGCCACCGTATCGCGCGGCATTTTGCCGAGAATATATTCGGCCATCTCCTTCAACCGGTCGGGCGTTCCTTCCGGCCCCGCCCAGCAATGCCCCTTGGTGGCGCCATAGACGAAGAACCCCTCGTAATGCGGTGCCTCGGACTTCTTCATCCATTCCTCCAGCTTGCGCGTCGAGTTGTTAAGGAAGAAGTTGTCGGCGTCGCCCACGAAAACGTGCACCTTGTCCACTAACTTGGGACCCAGCGCGGACCAGTTCTTTTCCATAAAATTCCGGAGGTCGTAATGGTCTTTCCAGTATTCTGCGACTCGCGGATTCACTACGCCCGTGCGCTTGTCGAATAGCGGATCGAAATAGCCGTCTTCGCCCAGCGGTCCGAATACGGCCGACCAGATGTCCAGTTGCTCGCCCGACCGTCCGTGCGTGCCGTTCACCAGCTCGAAGCGATTGCGTTCTTCAGACGTCTGCCGGATCTGCCCGTTGGTCTCGCGGCTATTCACGGTTGGCGCGCGTCGCCATTCGAACTGTTTGTAGAAAGCGTTCTTGTCTTCGTAAACATTAATGCCTTCCACATCCGAGAAATCCACCGAGTCCGGGCAGTAGACCCACGTGCCGCCAAAGAAGTCCGGATGAAATAGCTCCAGAGCGAGCGCTTCCCACCCGCCGGTCGAGCCTCCCGCCAGCAGCCGCGCCCATGGCTGCCGGATAATCCGGAAGCGCCTCTCGATTTCCGGAATCAGTTCCTGCAGAATGGCGTTCCCGTAAGGCCCGACATTCACCGAATTCACCGCGTACGAATCGTCGAAATACGGGTTGGGATGCTGCAGCGTCACCACGATCATGCGCGGGAAATCGTCCTTTGCCCATTCGTTGTGCAGATCCTTGCCCGCTGGTCCGATATCGAAGTTGAGCGGCGCGGCCAGCGAAAAGTGCCCCTGCTGGTACAGCACTGGATAGTTGAGATTGGTCTTGTCATAGTCGCGCGGCAAAAGCGCGGTTGCACCCAGATAAATCGGTCGCCCCCAGAACTTGGTGAGCATGGGGCTTTGCATACGGAATCGCTTGACCCAGGGCGTATCAGGTGGAATCCCCACTGGGGCGATCACCTGATCGCAGATCAGGGAAATGCTGTAGCCTTTCCCCCCGTCGAGCGTGACGCGCTGCGGCCTGCTGTAGAGATTGCCGGGCGAGCTATTCCAACGCTGCCCTTCCTACTGATCGTCATGCATCCAGACCACATGGCCGTCAGAACGGCGAAATTCGGAGTAGACATTGACGAAAGCTTGGACCCAGTAATCGCCGGCCGGGATCTCTAAAAGGTTGAGCACCGGCGACCCCAGGTCGCTGGCGTCAATAACCGCCGCCTGGCCCGGACCAAGTTTCTCGACGTCCCGCCCGAAAAAGGGCGCTCCCGTACGCCCGATCTGAAGGCGTGGCTCGGGATTGTCCTTGCTCGAGATCATCAAGTAAACCCGTCCGGTTATCGGACCTGCATGCGCGGCCGCCGGAAAGGAAATCTCGAATCGGGTCTCGGCCCCCACCAGGCAGCCAAAGCCGGTCGCCAGAAAGGCTAGCCGGTAGAAAGTGTCCATGGCGAAATTCTACCTAAGTCGCCCCCTTGAGGGCTTCCATCTGGTAAGGCCCCTAAATCAAAAGAAAAACAAAATGATCTATATAGTGAGAGTTTTCTACGGCCGATATGACTCTTGTAGGGAGTGGGAGTATGGCAACCTTACCGATGGATGGATGGACCGTAGGATCTATTCGGAACACCAAGGGAATCTCGCTGGAAGAGATTTCCAAGAACACCAAACTGAAAGTCTCGACCCTCAAGGCCATCGAAGATGGCAATTTCGAGGTCTTGCCGGGCGGCATTTACAACATCAGCTACATTCGCCAGTATGCCCGCGCGATCGGCATCGACGAGAGCCCTCTCGTCCAGTTTTATCGCGCCCGCTGCTCCAACGGCGATCCAGTCCCGTTCGCTCGCTAGCCGCAACTCCTTTCCGCACAGTACGTTAGAATCGCGCCCTTCCAACCCTAGCCACGCAGCAGTCATAATGGGTTATCAGATAACCCCATGACCAGACGTCTCTTCCGCTTGGCTTCGTTTTGCATTTTTTGCCAATTCTGCGTGGCCACAGCCGCCAACGTTCGTTTCCAGGTTTCCTTTCCAACATCCGTACATGCGTCACCCATCACCGGCCGCGTCTTCGTCGCCCTGGCAAAAAACGCGGCGCCCGAGCCGATTGACCAGGCCGGATCCTGGAGCGGGCAGACGCCGTTCTTTGGCATCGATGTTAATCAACTTGCGCCCGGGAACCCAGCCGTCGTGGATAGCAGCGTCTTAGGTTATCCGGCCAACAGCCTGGCGGATGTGCCGGCCGGCGACTACTACGTCCAGGCTTTGCTTAACATCTACACCGAGTTTCACCGCTCCGACGGGCACGTCATTTGGGCGCATATGGACCAATGGGAGGGCCAGCAGTTCAATCGATCGCCCGGCAACCTCATTAGCGACGTCCACCGGATTCACCTGGATCCTGCCGCGGGCTACGACGTACCGCTAAAGCTTTCCAAAGTCATTGAGCCCGTTGTAGTTCCATCGGATACAGCCTGGGTAAAGCGGATCAAAATCCAGAGCCAGCTCCTTACCAGATTCTGGGGACAACCCATGTACCTGAGTGCGACCGTGCTGCTGCCGAAAGGTTACATGGTTCCCGAGCGTCCGATGATGCGCAGCGTGGAAGGGTAGATAGTCCAGACCATGCGTCAAATGAGTCAACTGGAAGAGGTGCTCGGCAGCCACGGCCGTTCGGCGAGGATTTTCTCAAGACAACCGGCGCCGGCGCGACCTTCGAATATGGCCGTCCCATGAAGGGCCACGGCTGGCATCCGATGAGTAATGCTGAATTAGTAAAGATGATGGCAGCTCAGCTTCAATGATGGGGAGACATCCATGAACCGGAGAATTTTTCTCTGCACGGCGGCGGCAGGTTTTCGAACGATCGCGCGAGCGCAATCGGCCAGTGTTCCAGATGCGATTCGCAACCTGCGCCCCATGACCGCGGGGATCCAACCCATCACCGGTGACGAACGCCGCGCGCGCATCGAGAAAGCGCGTAAGCTGATGCGCGAAAACAAAATCGGGGCCGTGCTCATGGAGGGTGGCTCCAGCACGTTCTACTTCACCGGCTCACGATCAGATGGAGTGTGCGTGCTGCCTTTGCGGGGCGAAATGATCTGGTTGACGCCAGTTACCGGCGAGGGGAAATATAAAGCGATCGCCAACGCGCTCAAAGACAGTGGAGTCGCCACTGGAAAAGTTGGGATCGAAGAGCGAGTTCACTTCGACATTGTCGACGGCGTGAGCAAGCTGGCGCCGGCGCTCGAGTTCGTCAGCGCCGATCCGGTAACCGCCGGCTGCCGCGTGATCAAATCGCCCGCGGAAATCGCCTTGATGCAGCGCGCCAACGACATCACCATCGCAGCCTATCGGGCAGCATTGAGCTCCTTAAAAGAAGGCATGACGCAGCGCGAGTTGAGCGCTAACATCGGCGCAGCCTATCAAGCGCTCGGCGTCCAAGGCGAGGCCATGGCCAGTTTCGGCAAGTACACTGCATTCCCGCACGGGAGCATTGAGCCGCAAAAACTTCAGGAAGGAGACTTCGTGCTGATCGACGACGGCTGCCGCGTGGAAGGCTATCAATCCGACGTCACCCGGACCGTGATCTTTGGCAAGCCCACCGCCAGGCAGCGCGAGATCTGGGCGCTGGAACGCAAAGCGCAGGATGCCGCGCTCGCGGCCGCCAAGCCCGGCGCTACTTGCGAATCGGTGGACGCCGCTGCCCGCAAGGTGATTACTGATGCAGGCTTCGGACCCGGCTACAAGGTCCCGGGCCTGCCGCATCGTACCGGCCACGGCATTGGGCTGGATGGCCACGAGTGGACCTACCTGGTTCGGGGCAACCGGACGCGTCTGCAGCCTGGTATGTGCTTCAGCGACGAGCCGATGATCGCGATTTATGGCGAGTTCGGTGTGCGGCTGGAAGATTGTATGTACATCACCGAAGACGGCGCCCGGACGTTCACCAAACAGAGCCCGGCCATCGATCAGCCCTTCGGGTAAGGAGAGCACATGCCGCAGACCAACGAAGTTTCTGAATCAACCTACCGGGCTCGGATCGCCAAGGCCCAGGCAGCCATGAAAGAGTTCGGCCTCGGGGCCATCGTATTGGAGCCCGGCCCGGCCATGCTGTATTTGACCGGCGTCCGCTGGGGGCGCAGTGAGCGAACTTTCTCCGTAGTACTGCCGGAAAAAGGCGAGCCTGTTTATGTTTTGCCGGGCTTCGAAGAGATGCGGGCGCGCGAGTTGATCCATGTCGGCGACGACATCCGGATCTGGCAGGAGGATGAGAGCCCGTACCAGCAGATCGCGCATGCGCTGAAAGATCGCGGCGTTACTTCAGGCCGCGTCGGTATCGATGCCACGGCTCGATTCTTCGTGTTCGACGGCATTCGCAAGCTGGCGCCGAAGCTGGACTATGTCAGCGCGCAAGCGGTGTTGAAGTCGGCCGGAGTTGAAACCGTGGCAGGGCCTCAAGGCGGCCGGAAATAGTGCGTACTATTTTCGCGGCGCTGCTGTGTTTCACGATGGCGGCGTGCCACAAGCCGGCGCCGAAAGTGGTGGTGCCCGAAGTCTTTCGCGTGAAGTTCGAGACTTCCCAGGGGGATTTCGTGGTGGAAGCCACGCGGGCTTGGGCGCCGCACGGCGTGGACCGGTTCCACGAGCTGGTGCGCATGCGCTATTTCGATGAAGGCCGCTTTTATCGCGTGCTGCGGGGCTTTATCGCGCAATTCGGGGTCCATCGCGATTTCAACGTGCACGCCACCTGGCGAAATTTTTTCATCGTCGACGATCCACCGCGCCAGAAGAATCTGCGCGGAACGCTGGCCTTCGCCAAATCCGGTCCCAGTACGCGCGCCACTGAAATCTTTATCAACCTGGCCGATAACGCGGTGCTGGACGATCAGGGCTTCGTGCCTTTCGGCAAGATCGTCGAAGGCGTCGAGGTGATAGACAAGTTATATTCGGGCTACGGCGAGATGCGGCCGGAAGGAAAAGAGATCGATGCCGGACGGGTAGAAGGAGAGACCAACGAGTATCTGGTTCCCCGCTTCCCGAAGATGGATTACATTAAGCGAGCCCGGCTGCTACCTTAGCTCCTTATTCTTCTGTTTTTGAAAAAATCTCGCGATAGCAGGCGATACAAGGCCGGTCGCGCCGGCAAAGCGGATCGTTATGCGCGCAGTGATGGCGTCCACGCCGAAGAAGGGCATAAACACCCAGGCTGCCCGCGGGGGCAAGTAAAAGGAAAAGAATAATACGCAGCGGAGTCACCGGGCACTCCTTAGCTTTCAGGATACGCTGGAAGCAGCGCGAAAAGAAATTGCCAGGAGCGGGCCGTCAGGCGGGAGGCACGCTGGAGGCTGGCGCCTTTTTGCGAATGGCGGTCGTGATCACATCGCGGGCTCGGCAGAGCGCAGGCCGCACCACGTCGAATGAGGCAGGCGAGCGAGGAACGTCGGCGTACAGGCAACCGGCCACCTTGCCGTCGATTACGAACGGCAAAAGGGCGAATGCTCCGGAATCAAAGGCGGTGACCAGGGCCGAGCCGTCGTAGCGGGCATCGCGAGCTCGGTCGACGAAAACGTCTTCCTTACGCTGCAAGGCCGCGCGCATTGGACCCTCGGCGCCGTCCACGGGAAACTGAAAGCGCTCGAGCGAGTCATCCACCGCTTCTCCCGCGGCTAGACGGCCGCGTATGAGGGTCAAATTTTCGTTCATGAGGCCGAAGATCACATGTTCGAAACCAAGGGCCCGAACGTCCTCCAGCAGGGCGGTGATGAAAGGGACCAGTTCAAAATCATTTTGGGTGGAGTGGCTAGCGCGCTGAATGGCCTTTTGCAAGGCGCTCAGTCCAGCCTCGTCAAACACCGGCACCGATTTCAAAATCTGGCGGGCACGTTCTGCCTGCTTTTCCAGAACCAGTGTATCGGTGGGCACGCAGAGCGCCGCGAAGGTCTGCTGCGTCTCCTCTAGAGCTGTATCGACGATACGGGCCAGGTCGCGCACTGAAACCAGGGCCGGCTGTCCTTCGGAATCGATGATCGCCTGCAGATGGATGGAATCCAGACCCGTGGCCTTGCGATACAGCGCTCGCGTTAGCTCGTGTCCGTAGTTGGAAACCGAGGCCAGGCAACGGTCCCAGGGTGTTCCGGTGAGCGCTGCAGACGGGTCCATGCTCATTCGCACTTGGGAGGGCATGTTCCAAACGGCGGCGATGCGCGTTCCAACCTCGTCCCAGGCGAAATCGAAAACGCGCCAGCAAGCGGTGCGTTCGGGAATCTTCTCCTCGTGCATGGTCACGATGATGCGCGAGTACTCCTGCGGGTAATGGCAGGCAATGAGAACCTCGCCGAGGTTTCGAAACAGGCCGCAAATATAGGCCTCTTCGGGCCGAGGGTAACCAATGGCGGCAGCCACGTCGCGGCCATGCACCGCAGTCAGCACCGAGAGCAGCAGCAGTTCGCGCAAACAGGGAGACCGATTCGCGAATTGTTCGATGAAGCGGACCGTGCTGACCATGTTGCGGACCTTGTCCCAGCCGAGCAAGATGATGGCGTGAGGCACGCTCAGGATGGGGCGGCCGGAATGATTATACATGGCGGAATTGGCGAGTCGCAGAATTTTGGAGGTCAGCCCCAGGTCCTTGAGAATGACCCTCACCAGCTCGACGGAGTTGCCATCCAGATCGAGTGTTCGAAGCATCACTTCATTGGCGTTATCGCAGAAGGGCGGAACGCCCTCGCCATGGAAAATGCGGTCTATGCAGACTGCCAGCTTTTCTTCGCGCGTGAGGCGCTCGGTGGCCACGAATTTCAGGACTTCGCCGGTGATATACCACCTCCCGTATACCTCTTCGGCTATTCAGACAAGGTTATGAATTCTTGCAGAAATCGCCCTTAGAGTGATAATCACATCGTTGTCGCTCCGGCTTGGCCGAGCGCTACCACGCTAACCCAATAGTCACAGCAGGATTCGATGCAGCGGAGAAATTGCGTCGATTCGGCTGGTTTCCGGATGAATCCGTTGCCCTGCAGCGAGTAGATGGCTTGGATAAATCCGGGGTCCTCCGCATCGGCTGCCACTACTACCGGAATGTGCATTAAGGCCGGAGTCGAGCGGATGACTTTCAAGGCCAGCAGCCCTGAGATTCTTGGTTGGGACATGTCCAGGAAAATCAGATCCGGAATTCGAGCCTCGGTATAGAGGCCTTCCCGGCGGAGATAGTTGAGGGCATCGTCACCATCGCGAACACAATGCATGCCGTTGGTAAGTCCAGCGGCGCGGAATGCAGTCATGGTCCTGAGGGCATCGACGGGGTTGCTTTCTACGACCAGGACTTCGATCGGAATGAGCGGTTTCACCAGAAACGGACCGGTGGAGGGGGAGGAGTGGGACATGTTGCGATCCTACTTTCTGCTTGCAGAAAGAGGGACAGCCCCCGCTTTCATTGGGGAAGAGACCTTCCGGAACGGTTAAAACAAGTATACAAGAAATGTCGGATGGCCGGGAGCTGGGCTTTTATTGAAAAAGGCCTATTAGAAAAGGCTCTATTGAAAAAAGATAGTATCGTTCCGGATTTCATTGCCCGTGAACAGGCACGGCCCCGGCCGGAACTGGTAATTGGGCGCGACGCTGAGAACGGCGGCTCGGATCTCAGCCGGATCTTCGGGTGCTTCTTCGACAGAAATCACCATGCGGGGATGATAAGCCCGCAGCGTTTCGCTGGCGCCTTTGATCATGCGAGTACCAGCGCCCTTGATATCCGCCTTGATAATATCCACACGCGGCAAATGGAGCTCGGCTACGATCTTATCGATGGTGGTCACCGGCACGTCCCCGATATGCCTGGCGCCCGCACCGGCGGTAAGAAAGCTGTCACCGGCTTCGCCGTTGCCATTGGAATAAAAGACCAGAGTTTTCTCTTCGTCCCAGATACCCTTCGGATACACCACCACTTTTCCGGACTCGATTTGTTTGGGGAAGTTGCGCCGCAAACATTCGAGGGCATCCCGAGACGGTTCTATGGCGACAATCTTTTCGGCGCCGGCGTCCAAAGCTGTCTTGACGTAGGTGCCGATGTGGGCGCCGCCGTCCAACACGATGTCGCCGCTCTTCACGCCGCCGGTGGTGGCATCGCCATAGATCTTGCGTTTTTGCTCGGCGAGCAAAATGGCCAGGATTTCATCGCTGGTATCGGGAACCCAGAATTCGCCTTCCGGAGTGGACCATAATTTATACGGGCCGTCTTTGCGCACCGGGTGGGACCCCGCCAGGATTTTTCTTTCAAGGCCGGCCTGCGTGAGCTTCACCTGCGTGTCGGCGACCCCCTGCCAGACCGTGCAGAAAGGACTTTTTTGAGCCTGGGCGGCAAACGGGAGGATGGCCAGGCCGGGATAAAAGTTCAGAGCTGCCAGGCCAGCGGTGAAGGCCATGCACAACGCGATGAAGCCACTCGCCGCGTACTTGATCGGCCGGCTGAGAGGTTTCGAGAGCTTCCTAGCCATATCTCTCTATATCGGCAGTCGCCTAAGGTCCCGTTAGGGCTTAAGACATGGTCGTGCATTGTACCCAGGGCCGGAACATACTTTCACATTGGCAGGTCGGAGACCTGCCCCACAAGCCGACTCTGCAACGAAGGCCGCTAGGAGTCCCAGCAAGCACAACGGCGTGATCACCGCACCATACTCGCCGAACAAACGTAGCAGGAAAAGCGGCGGCAGGGTATAGACCGCGGCAGCGATCTTCGTCCAACGGAAGGGCGACAGGAACATGACCAGCCAAGTCGGCAGCAACAGGAGCGCGCCGTTATAGGCATAGACGTGCGGCGCGACGAGCAGCGAAACGACCAGGACAACTGACAGCCAGCGCCACAGCGGAGCTTGGCGAAGTGCCAGCCAGCCCAGTGCGAGAACGACAATGGTGGCGGGAGCGAGGAACGCGACGCTCTGTGTTCCCAAGTGCGCGGCCAGGCTCTGGAGATTGATCATCAGGCGGGGCGTGGGATTGAGCTTTGCCAACGCGCTGGACGAGAGCATTTGGAAATAGAGACGCAGGCCTTCCGGTCCGAGGACCAGCACTGAAAAGACGCCCAGGCAGCATCCGGTGAGCGAGAATCCCTGCAGCATACGCCAGCGTCGCGTGGCGAGCATAGCCAACGGAAGGGCCAGCACCAGGTTGAACTTGATCAGCATGAGTCCCCAGACTGCGCCCGCCAAACGGTCCTGCCCGCGCTCAGCCAAAACATAGCCCGCTAGCGCGAGGGCGAGCAGCAGGGAGGTGTCCTGGCCGCAAGCGATGCCGAAGAACGCCGGCCCGGAGAGCGCTCCCCAGACCAGGGCATCGTCTCCGAATTCCCGCCATGCCCAGAACATGCAGATCCCGAGCAGCGCGATTTGAATTGCCAGCCAAACCAGGAACGCCGTGCGATATGGAAGCGCGGCGAGCGGGGCAACGAAGGCGGCGAAGAAAGGAGGCCGCGGAAAGACCGACAGGATGGGTTCTTCCGGAAGTACGCTTTGCTGGGCGGACCATTGGAAGGCAGGATCATACATATGATGGAAGTCGCCGCTCCAGGCCAGCTTGCCCCCGATATACCAGCACAGGAAATCGTCGTGCCAGGCCGCACGGATGAGGGGAGGAGCGAGAACGCACCAGAAAGCGCTCAACAGAACGACAGCGCCCCAGGCGGACAATCGGCGAGCGTTGATTCGGGCGGGCATCCGAGTACTACGTAAAATATCGGAGGATTGTTAGGGAAGGGTTAGGCCGTGAGCACGATACGTCTCTATTGGGAGGATGATCATTGCTTCGAGACGGAAGCGCGAGTGGTGGGTGTCCAAGACGACGCGCTTGCGTTTGACCGGACCTGTTTTTATCCGGGCGGTGGCGGCCAGCCGTCCGATACGGGGACGGTCGCGCTCCACAGCGGGCAGGTGCTGGAGGTCGCAGCGGCTCGAGTGGACGGGGACGAAGTGGTGTGGCACGTCGTTCATGCGTTCGTCTCGCCAGGCCTCGCCGGGCAATCGGCCAGGCTCAGCGTGAATCGGGAAAGGCGCGTGGCGCTGGCGCGGCACCACACCGTTCTGCACGTGCTGAATACGATCGCGCTGCGGGACTATGCCGCGTGGATCACGGGAGTGCAGATCGGCGTGGAGTATTCGAGAATCGATTTCAAGTGGGAGGGTTTTTCACCCGCGGTTTCGGGCGAACTGGAGAAGAAGGTAAACGCGGTCCTGGAAGGCAAGCATGAGTTGAGATCGTATTACCTTCCGGAAGATGAATTTCAGATGCGGCCAGATCTGCTGCGGACGCTGGAGGTAAAACCGCCGGTGATCGGCGGGCAGGTTCGGGTGGTCGAGATTGTAGGATTCGATGCGCAAGCCTGTGGCGGGACACACGCCCGCTCCACTGGTGAAATGGGTCGATTTTCGATCTTCCGGACCGAGAATAAAGGGAAGATCAATAAGAGGTTGTATATCAGGCTGGACGCAGTTTGAAAAGGCTTTCGCAGGTCAGAGACCTGCGCCACTCTCTTCCAAGCGCTGGCCGCGCGTTTCGATCATGCGAGACGCGGCAAACGCTCCGGCGATACTGACTGCGGCGAACATCAGAAACACCGAACCGATGCCCTTGGCGCCGACCATGAAACCCACCAGCGCCGGCCCTATCGCCGATGCCAGACGCAGCCAGGAAGTCGCCAGGCCGGTGCCAATGGCGCGTATGCGCGTGGGATAGATTTCGGGCGTGTAGAGATACAGAACCGCATTGGTCGAGCCGATGATGCCATAGATCAAGGTGGCGAGGATCATCACGCTCGACACGCTGCCTGATGCCAGGAAGCTGAGAATCCCGAGCAGTGCGGCGCCGGCGATGAAGGACGTAACCGTCCAGGCTCTGCGGCCGATCCGGTCAATCGAAAGCGCGCAGATGAGCAGCACCAGAACCTGGGCGACATTGGTCATGGAAGCAGCGCGCAGCGCGGGCCGCAGACCGAGGTGATAGACGCCGTTGTACAGGCTGGGCAGCCAGTTGTTCAGACTGTTGGCAATGAAATAAGCAGTGAACCAAAGCGTCCACACGGTCAAAGTTCGAGAGCGATAGGCGGGAGAGAGAAGCTCAGCCCAACGGGTGGGCCGCACCGGGTCGTGGTTTGGCGTCACGGCGGAGACAGACGGCGGCGTGCGGCTTGGCATCCCGGCAGCGCCGGCTTCCATTTGTTTCACAATGGCGCTCGCTTCGATCAATCTTCCTTTCGATATCAGCCAGCGGGGCGATTCTGGCAGTCGCGCTACCAGAAACGTGATGATCAGGCACGGAATGCTCCCGATCAGGAAAATGGCCTGCCATCCGAAGGCCGGAACCAGCCAGGCGCCCAATTGTCCAGCGGCCATGAGCCCGACCGGGAAGATCATTTCATAGAGCAGGAAAAATCTGCCACGGCCACGCGCGCGCGACAGCTCGCTGATGTACGCGGCGGCGACCGGCATTTCACCGCCGATTCCGATGCCCTGCACCAGGCGGCAGGCGAAGAGCGCCGGGAAGTTTCGAGCGACTGCGCAGCCCAGCGTCATGACGGCCATGATGGCGATTCCGGCGGTGGCGCCGGGGATGCGTCCGAATTTTTCCGCCAGCCAACCGAAGAGCAACGCGCCGGCCAGTTGTCCTACATAACTGGATGCGATGAGGAGCCCGCTTTGCCGCGGCGAAATGTGCCAGAGCGCGATAAGAGCCGGCAGGGCGAAAGCCAGCGACAGCGAATTAAAGGCGTCGAAGAAGGTCGCGCTACCCATGATGACCCGCGCTCGAGCGTGCCAGCGCGAGAAGGGCACACTTTCTATCCGCGCGAGCAGGCTGGCGGCATCAGCGCCGGCGGGAATCAAATACGCCCCAACAAGGCTATCAGTTGGATCGCGACCTCCTCGGGAGATTCGATGGGAGTGAGATGCCGCGCTCGCGGAATTACGGTCAACGTGGAGTTGGGAATAGAATCGTACAAGTACTTAGCGTCGGTCACTGGGGTCGCATAGTCGTCTTCGCCCACGATGATCGCGGCGGGCACGCTCATCTTCTTCAGGTAGTCGCGCAAATCCGTCTCACCTAGCATGTTGCAACTGGCTGTATAGCAATCCAGGTCATTCCTCAGGAAAACTTCGGTGGTGGCGTTCACCAATTCCGGATGCGCTTTGCGAAACTCATCGGCGAACCAGCGCGGCAACTGAAATTCCAGCAGACCGACCAGGCCTTTCGAGCGCACGGCTTGTGCGCGCTCTTTCCATGCCAAGAGACCATCCTCGCCGTACCAAGCTGTGGTGTCGATCAGCCCCAGGGCGTTCACACGGGATTCATGTATGCCGGCCAGCGCTTGAGCCACGCATCCTCCCATGGAACAACCCGCGGCCACGGCGCTCTCCCAGCTCACATGATCGAGCAACTCCATCAGATCGCGAGCGAACCGGGCTATCGTGAAGCGCTCGGCGGGCTTGCCGGAGCGTCCATGTCCACGGCAGTCATAGGTGAGGATGTCGGCGTGAACGGCGAGCCGCGCTACCACGCCGTCCCATATGCTCGCGTCCAGCGCCAGAGAGTGGATCAAGACCACGCGGGGCAGGCCGGGATTGCGAGCCGCGCGCAGTGTATATGCGATGGGGCAGTCGTCTGAAGTTTGGAAAACGCCTTGATACATGCGAGGCCCCCGTTAGATTGTCTGGATATATGGCTCCATGGTAGCCAATGGAACATTCCAGGCATCGTAGCCATACAGCCAACTAGTGTCGCCGTCGTCGCCTTTCATCCAGGTATTAGCGCTGGAGATGGCCTGAATGCGCGTGGTCCGCGGCTTGCGATGCGCTTCGTAGCGCTGGAAGGCCACCTGGATGTCTTCGCCATCGACCTCTTCCAGGCAGCGGGCCAGGATGGCGGCGTCTTCGATCGCGGTAGCGGCGCCTTGGGCCATGTAGGGCGTCATGGGATGGCAGGCATCGCCTAGCAGCACAATTCGGCCCTCGCTCCAGCGCGGCAGCGGCTCGCGTTCGAGAATCGCCCACTTGTGGCAATCCGGACAGGCGTCGAGGACAGCGCGAACGTCGGGATGAAAGCCTTGGTAGGCCCGGCGTAATTCCTGCATGTCGCCCTTGGCCGACCAGGATTCCGGAGTAAGCCACTCGGCCGGCTCAGGGACGCTGGTGACGAAGTAGATTTCGCTGCGCGTGGCGGTGGTGTAGTAAATGACGATGTGACGATCGAGGCCCCACCACTTGGTTCGGGATGGTCCGATATCGCAGCTGTGGAGCAAGGCTGCGGGATATACGGCCCGATAGGCGATGCGTCCTTTGTGGATGGGCGCGTCGGGGCCGATGATGATGTCGCGCACCAGCGAATGGACTCCGTCGGCCCCGATCACCGCGTCGGCTTGGGCGCGCGTGCCGTCGGAGAAAGTGAGGGTCACTTGGCCGGCCCGTTGATCGAGCCCGGCCAGTTTCTTATTGAGATGAATTACCTCTTGCGGAATCACCGAAGCGAGCGCGTCGTGAAGAACGGCCCGGTGCATGCAGAGGTAGGGCGCGCCGAACAGGCTCTCGGGCATGGGCAGTTCTCGCATGACGCGGCCGGTGTCCCATTCGCGGTTCAGATGCGAGTAAGGCTCGAAGGCGACGGAACGCAATTGGTCTTCGACACCTATCCGGTCTTCGAAGCCAAGCCGGCGCAGGACCTTCATCGAATTGGGCATCATCTGGATGCCTGCTCCGACGCGCTCAAAACGGGAGGCCTGCTCGTAGACCTGAACGTTAAAGCAGGCGCGCCGCAGAGTAGCAGTCACGGTCAGGCCACCCATGCCGGCCCCGATAATCGCAAAGGAGAGCTTCTTCGCGCCCATTTGAGCTGGTAAAGAGCTATTGCGCGTGTTTCAATTCCACGCGGATCAACTCAAAGGACTGGTCGCTCAGGTTCTC
>Ga0210401_10000708_pt1 | contig 40496 bp, 34 predicted proteins | sample IncBWH32MmetaG_FD_150866 | JGI IMG/M metagenome (GOLD analysis project Ga0210401, IMG submission 150866) | Forest soil microbial communities from Barre Woods Harvard Forest LTER site, Petersham, Massachusetts, United States - Inc-BW-H-32-M | ecosystem: Environmental > Terrestrial > Soil >... | reverse complement strand
TCAAAAGCAAACTGGAGGAAGTTCCGGGAACCATCCGCATCCGGATTCTCTACTAGCGCCCGCTGGTTTTCGACATGGCCGCCATCCTCATCTTCGCGATTACCTACCTGGTGCTCGCCATTGGGCGCTTGCCCGGATTCCGGATCGACCGCACCGGAGCCGCCATTATCGGCGCCAGCTTCATGGTGGGCATCAATGCGCTCTCGCTCAATGAAGCATATGCCGCCATTAATTTCGACACCATCATCCTGCTGTTCGGAATGATGATCGTGGTCGCGAATCTGCAGCTCTCCGGTTTCTTTTCTCTGGTGGCCGAGCGTGTAGTCGAGCACGCCCATAGTCCGGTGGTGCTGCTGGTGTCAATCGTGGCCGTGGCGGGCGTCTTCTCGGCCTTTTTCGTCAACGACACGATGTGCCTGGTGCTGACGCCACTGGTGCTGGAGATCGCTGAAACGCTCGACCGCAATCCGGTTCCCTACCTGCTCGCGGTGGCCATGGCCTCGAACATCGGCAGCGTGGCGACCATCACCGGCAATCCGCAGAACATGATGATTGGCAGCTTTTCGGGCATCCCCTATCGCCACTTTCTAGCGATCCTTGCTCCCATCGCCGCGGTTGGTCTGGTTCTCTTGGTACTGGTAATTTACATCGCCTTTCGCGATGAGTTTACCGCGGCCGGTCCGGTGAAAATCTCGAAACAGCCGGTTAGGGTGGATCGTGGGTTGATGTTGAAATCGATCATCGCTTCTCTGGCCATGATCGTCATGTTCTTCGTTGGCTGGCCGGTTCCCAAAGTGGCCGTCGTCACCGGCGCAGCGTTGCTGATAACGCGCCGCGTCGATCCGGAGAAAGTTTACCGCAGCATCGATTGGGGACTGCTGGTGATGTTCGCCGGACTGTTCATAGTGATCGCGGGCATCGAAAAAACATCTCTCGAAAACGACCTGGCCGCTCTGGCCGGACAATTGCATCTGGAAAACGTTTTTCTGCTAAGTGGATTTTCAGCCGTGTTGTCGAATCTGGTGAGCAACGTGCCGGCCGTCCTGGTTTTCAAGCCGCTGGTTGGACATCTTGTGAATCCGACCCGGGCCTGGCTCACGCTCGCGATGTCTTCGACCCTGGCGGGAAATCTCACACTGCTGGGCTCGGTCGCCAACCTGATCGTAGTTCAACAAGCGCGCGCTAAAGTACGCATCGGATTCTGGCAGTATTTCCGGGTCGGCGCCCCTCTGGCAGTGCTGACTATCCTGTTTGGCGCAGCCTGGATCGCCTATGTTCGGACCGACGGCCTCTAAGAGCCCGATAATCTCGCGTCCAGATCAGTCCAGTGCGTCAGCGTTGATCTCGATTACGTGCCGGTCCGGATCGATAATGTAAATCTGCGGATATCCGGCGGTCGGCCTGGGTTTGACCTCCATCCTCCGGAAATCACGATCGTCCGATCCCTCCCGGTAGCCTTTGCCGCGCAGGAATTCCAGCGCGCGTTTGTAACTCGGGACCCGCACTGCAAAATGAACATCGCGCGTGTCGATTCCTTTGCCAGGAGCGCGGAAGGTTGCGTCATCATGCACGATGAGATGCAAATGCTGAGCGTCGCCGATCTCGAACCAGGCGCCTGGAAAAGGAAATGGCGGCCGTGCGATTTCTTTCAGGCCGAGGATCTCGTGATAGAACTGCTTTGACCGGTCCAGATCGGTTACCGTGAGGGTGACGTGATGAAGAAGTGCAATTTCCATGACAAGAGTCAGAGCGGACTAAGCCTTCACCAACATCTTCCCGGTGTTTTCGCCCTGCAGCATCCCGATGAACGCCTTCACCGTATTCTCGAACCCCTCCACTACCTCCTCGCGATGCTTCAGCTTTCCCTCCCGCAGCCACTGCGCCATCTGCTTGATGCCTTCGCCCCAGCGATTCTGGAATCGAGTGATTATGAAGCCTTCCACCTTCAACTGTTTCACCAAAACTTGGGTGAGTATGCGTGGCCCGGGCTCGATCTTCTCCAGGTTGTATTGCGAGATCTGCCCGCAGATCGACATTCGTCCGAAAACGTTCATCAGTGGAAACACAGCGTCGGTGATTGCACCGCCCACGTTGTCGAAATAGCAGTCGATACCTTTCGGGCAAAGCTCTTTCAGCGTTGCGGAATAATCGGTCGTGGTCTTGTAATTAAACGCGGAGTCACAACCTAACTCGTTCGTGAGCCACCCGATCTTCGAATCGGCGCCGGCGATTCCGACTACGTGGCAACCTTTGATCTTCGCGATCTGCCCCACTAATGACCCAACGGCGCCGGCCGCTCCCGACACTACCACGGTTTCGCCTGGCTTCGGCTGGCATATGTCGAGAAACCCAAAATAGGCCGTCATCCCCGGCATGCCGAGCACGCCCAGAGCCGTCGACACCGGAGCGAGCTTCGGGTCGAGTTTCGGCAGGCCCGCAGCCTTCACCGCCGCGTATTCTTGCCAGCCCCAATACCCAAGAACGAAATCGCCGGGCGCCAGTTCATTGCTGCGCGATTCCACGACCTGACCGACGGCACTCCCCGCCATGACATCGCCGATGTTAACCGGATCGGCATATGTTTTCACGCCAGTGATACGCCCTCGCATGTAAGGATCCACGGAAAGATAGACGGTTTTCACCAGCACCTGCCCTTCGCCGGGCGCAGGCGTCTTCGCATCGACGAGCGAAAAATCCGATTCTTTCGGCAGCCCGCTGGGCCGCGCCGCGAGCTTGAACTGCCGATTCACACCCGCTGTTGATCCGACACTAGTTGCTGACATAGTGGTTCCATTATGTCAGTTTTGCCGCGGCTGGAACCCTGTTATTCTGCCGGAACGCTTGTTATTCTTATGGATCATGGGTAGTATGCGCATCCACGCGTCTTCACAAATTGTCTTGGCATTCAGCATTTTCTTAGTCATGCGGCCGGCCACGGCCCAACGCCGCAGTGGAGCGGACGCCCAGGAAGAATTTCGATTTCGCTTTGTCGGCCCGGTGGTCGGCAACCGCGTCGCTTCGATTGCGGGCGTTCCCGGAGATCCCGACACTTACTATGCCGGCGCGGCATCCGGCGGCGTCTGGAAATCGACCGATGGCGGACAGCAGTGGGCGCCCATCTTCGACAGCCAACCCGTACAGGCTATCGGGGCGCTGGCCGTCGCGCCTTCCGATCCCAATGTCGTGTGGGCCGGCACCGGCGAAGCGTGGACCATCCGCGAGAGCGACGTTACCGGCGACGGCATGTACAAGTCCACCGATGCCGGAAAAACGTGGGCGCACATGGGCCTGGATGAGACCGGGCGTATCGGCCGTATCATCGTGCATCCGACCAATCCCGATATTGTTTATGCCTGTGCTTTGGGAAGAGCCACCGGCCCGCAGCAGGAGCGCGGCGTCTACCGCACCCTCGACGGCGGGGCGCATTGGGATCGCGTGCTCTTCGCCGACGAGAACACCGGCTGCTCGGGGCTTTCGATGGATGCGCATAATCCACGGACCCTCATCGCTGGAATGTGGCAAATCGAAATGCACACCTGGGGCTTGTTTAGTGGCGGTCCGGGCAGCGGCATCTATGTGTCGCACGACGGCGGCGCCAAGTGGACACGCGCACAAAGCGCTGGCCTACCCAAGCCGCCTGTCGGCAAGATTGACGTGGCCATTGCTCCCACTAATTCCAATCGCGTATACGCGCTGATCCAGACCAAAGATCAAGGCTCATTGTGGCGCTCCGACGATGCCGGCGAAAACTGGCGCGTCGTGAATTGGGATCGCGCGCTGATCGGCCGCGCGGGTTACTACATTCGCCTCGCAGTCTCCACCGGAAATGAGAATGAAGTGCTGGTGTCTAACAGCTCCTTCCACGTTTCCACCGACGGCGCCGAAACTTTCCGCACCTCTAACTGGGGCGGCGGCGACAATCATGAGATCTGGATCGATCCGAAAAATCCCGACCGCTGGGTGGTGACGCACGATGGCGGGATGACCATGACCACGCAGCATGGCCGCAGCACTCGCCGCGTGACGCTACCCATCGGCCAGATGTATCACGTCGCCGTGGACAATCAGGTTCCCTATTTCGTCTACAGCAACATGCAGGACGACGGCACTATGCGCGGCATCAGCACCATGCCGGAAACCGCTCCGAACCGCGGCGGCGGATTGCCTTGGGAACATGGCCTCGGAGGCTGCGAATCCGGTTTCACCCTGCCCGATCTCGCAGATCCCAACATTATCTGGTCCACCTGCTACGGCAACGAGGTGACTCGCTATGACGCGAGAACCAAACGGGCGCACTCCGTCGGTCCGTGGGTTCACACGCTCGATACAGAACCGGACAAGGCCAAGTATCGCTGCCACTGGACGCCCCCGCTGGCCACCGATCCCTTTGATCACAACACCGTCTACTACGGATGCCAGGTTATCTTGAGAACCTCGAATGGCGGACAAAGCTGGACCGTCATCAGCCCCGATCTGTCGACCCAAGATCCCGCGCACAACATGTCATCCGGCGGAATCGTCCCCGATAATCTCGGGCAATTTTATGGCGAAGTTGTTTTCGCCATCGCGCCCTCGGATGTACAAAAGGGCTTGATCTGGGCCGGTACCGACGATGGCAAGCTCTGGAATACACGAGATGCCGGCGGCCACTGGAACGATGTCACCAAGAACATCGCGGGGATGCCCGCCTGGGGCGTCGTCAGCAAAATCGAGCCGTCGCATTTCGATGCGGGCACGGCTTACATCGCCGTCGATTTTCACATAGTGGACAATCGCGACCCGTTCATCTATAAGACCACCGACTTCGGGCAGACTTGGTCGCGGATTTCGACCAACTTGCCAAAAGGACCGCTGGCCTACGTTCGCGCTATTGCCGAAGATCCCAACCGTAAGGGGCTGCTGTTCGCCGGCACCGGCAACGCCTTCTACTATTCGCTCGACGACGGCGCTCACTGGACCCCCCTCGCTACCGGACTTCCGCATGCTCCGGTCACTTGGATCGCCACCCAGAAACAGTTTCACGATGTCGTGATTTCAACCTACGGGCGCGGGATCTACGTGCTCGACGACGTGACTCCCCTCGAACAGATGACCGAGGGCTCCACTGCCACTACGCGATTGTTCGCGCCCCGCTCCACCTTTCGATTCTCGCGCCAAGGCCGCGCGTTTCTGAACTACACACTCGCGACTGCGCCACGCGCACCGGTGCAGCTCGAAATCCTGGATTCAAAAAATGCCGTCATAAGAACACTGCGCCCGACGGGCCGCCAGGGACTCAATCGCACCGCCTGGGACCTGCGCTACGAGCCGGCGCGCCTGATCGCGCTGCGAGCGACACCGCCTGAGAATCCGCACATTTGGGAGGAACCGCGCTTTCGTGGCGCCGATTCCCGGCCGGTGACGCACTATGGAATCCAGGGCACGGAAGCTGGTCCGATGGCCGCGCCCGGCAAATACACCGTGCGCCTCACCGTCGACGGCCAATCCTTCACGCAACCGCTGGAGATCGTGAAGGACCCCGCCGAATCCGCTTCGCAAGCCGACCTGGAAGCTTCCGTCCGCCTGATGCTGCACATTCGCGATGACATCAGCGCCTGTTCCGATATGGTCAATCCCATGGAGTGGATGCGCAAGCAGCTCGAGGACCGTCGCAAAATGCTGGCCAGCCAAAAGGACAAAGCCGATCTCCAGAAACCGGTCGACGAACTGGATCAGAAAATCCTGGCGGTGGAGACAAAGATTCTGGAACGCGCACAGATGCTGAGCGACGACAAGTATTTCGTGGAGCAGAACAAGATCTACATGAGTTTGTTGTGGCTCAATGCCGAGGTTGGCCCGGGCGGCGGCGATGTCTCCGGTGGAACGGACTTCGGCCCGACTGAGACGTCGCTCGCGATCTTCCAATCGCTCGATTCCGATCTCAGCGCTGTGAAAGTGGAGTTCCGGAATCTAATGGATAAGGAGATCCCGACTTTTAATCGCAACGCGAGCGACAAGGGTATTACACCACTAACGGCGCCGGGGACCGGGGGAAAACCCTAGTGGGGCAGGTCTCCGGCCTGCCAGTCTGCGGCGTTCTTTTTTCGCTGGCCTGTTTGAGCGCCTCAGGCGCTGCTCCCGATTTTCATCTGCCCGATGGCGTAGCTCCCACAAAAGAGGCCATCGAGCTAACCATCGATCCGGCTCGTAACACGTTCCGAGGCTGGGCGCGGATCGCAGTTGACCTGCAGAAATCCCAATCCGAGATCTGGCTCAATGGCAAGGATCTGATCCTTGAACAAGCTTCCATCGAATTCCGCGGAAAGACGCACAAGACACGCGCCCGATCGGTCGCCGGCGAGTTCATCCGCCTTATACCGGACCGGCCCGTCGGACCCGGTCCTGCTTTACTTTCGATCCGTTACCGAGCGCCTTTGAGCGATAAATCCGTCTCGGGCCCTTTTCGCAAACAAGTCGAAGGCCGCTGGTATGCCTTCACTGTATTCACGCCCATCGACGCGCGGCGCGCGTTTCCCTGCTTTGACGAGCCGCGCTTCAGGACGCCATGGGAGATGTCGATCCGCGTGAGGCGCGCCTACCAGGCATTTGCGAATACTCCTCAATTGAGCGAAACTGGCCAGCCCGGTGGAATGAAGCTGGTCCGCTTCGCGGTCACTCAGCCATTAGCTGCCGAAGTAGTCGCGTTCGCCGTCGGACCCTTCGATGTCTGGGATGGCAGCGCAGCCGGCGCCAGCCACACGCCCGTGCGTGTGATCACTCCCCTGGGTCATCGCGAAGAAGGAAAAGAGGCCGCGCTCGCGACGGCGGAAATTCTACCGCGCCTCGAAAAATACACCGGACTCCCGTATCCCTGGGAAAAGCTGGATCATATCGCGCTGCCGGCCGGCGCTTTCGGCGCTACCGAAAATCCCGGACTGATCACCTATCGTTCGCATGGACTACTGATCGCTCCCGGCAGTGAAGATCCCCAGCGGCTGTGGTCTCTGCGCTCGGTGGAGGCGCATGAAATCGGCCACCAATGGTTCGGGAACCTGGTGACGCAGGCCACCTGGGAAGACGTCTGGCTCAGCGAAGGATTCGCGACTTGGCTGGCGGCGAAAATGATGGATCAAGATCAACCCGAGACCCGCCGGCATTTGGGCGCCGTCGTTGCTCGAGAGCGGATCATGGCAGTGGATGCTGGACCCAAAACCCGTCCGGTCCGCCTTACTATGAAAACTCGCGGCGACATGAAGTCGGTGTACGGCCAGATGGTCTATCAGAAAGGGGCTGCGGTTTTGCTGATGCTCGAAAACTGGCTCGGCGAGGATCGATTTCAGAAGGGCCTGCAAGCTTATTTGAAAGCGCACGCGCTCGCGAACGCTACCACCGATGACTTCACTGCCGCTGTAGCCAGCGCAACAAACACGAATCTCATGCCGGTGGTTCACTCTTTTCTCGATCAGACTGGCGTCCCCAACGTGCGCGGTACCGTGGAGTGCAGTCCAGGAAAAACGCCCGACATCGTCATCGAGCAGATCGACTCCCGAACTCAGTGGGCTATTCCAGTGTGCTGGAGGGCGGATGGCATCGAACCGACTTGCAGTTTATTGGATAGCGCACGCCAGGAGATCGCGTTTCCACGGAACTCCGCCTGTCCGGCTTGGATTCTTATGAACGCCGGCGGCGCCGGTTACTATCGAACGGCCTGGAGCCCAACGCAAGTAGCCGCGATATCGAGGGTCCTCGATCAACTGACTGCTCCCGAGCGTCTCACCCTGCTGTATGACCTGGCAGCGCTTCCTGCCAAAGATGCCGCCGAGCCGATCTTCAGAAAGCTCCTGTTCGATCCGGAACCCGAAATCGTCCACGCTGTGGCGCAGGTCACCGACCTGCGAAAACCTTTGCGCTAGAAAACTGCTACTTGCCGTCTACCGAAAACGCCAGCAGTACATTGCCCGGCAGGCCTTGCCACATCCCGTAGCCTGAGTTGGTGAAGACCATTCCGTTTGCGATGGTCGGCCCTGCGGAGTCGAGCGAACCGCCCTTCCCCTGGACGCCGTTCACCGTCTGGTAATCCTGCACCGTATTGAAGTCCCAAATAATTTCGCCAGTCTTGGCCGAAAACGCCCGGAAGTGACCGTCGACGGAGCCGGAAAACACCACGCCCGGCATCGACGAAATCGCGGCGGATTGCGCGCCCGTGCAGCCTTTCGTGCCGGGTGTGCAAGTGAGCGCCGGAGCGGGAGTACTCCAGATCTTCTCACCGGTATCGAGCTTTACGGCATGAATGCCGCCCGGCTTGGCGCCGTCCTTGAGGCCGAACAGATCGGAAACAGCTGCGTAGGCGTTCTCGGTGTCAGACGTCGTGCCCCACTCGATTCCACCAAGTGCGCTGCCCTGCCCCAGCCGCGTCTGCCATAGGACCTTGCCCCGGTTGTCCGGATCGATGCCCCACAGGACCGCCGACTTTTGGCCGCAGATCAGCACCCGCTTGCCGTTCGGTAGTTCCCGCAAAACCGGCGAAGTGCCGAAGTCGAAGTCAGGTCCTCGATCTTCCGGACAATTCACGCCCCGCCCGCAGCCCATGGTGAAGTTATCTTTCGGAAGAACCTGGCTCGACCATTTGAGGCTGCCCGTGTCCAGATCGAAAGCCAGAATCGCATTGCTGGTATTGATGGAAACATTCGTATAAGAGTTCCCGGTGGCGGCGTAAATCACCTTGTTCTTGGCGTCAATAGTCGGCGCCGACCAGATCGCCGCACCCGCCGGACCCCATTGCTTGGTCCCAGTCGCGCTCGGCTTGGTTTCTTGCGGCGGATCCGGAACGCTGTAGCTCTTCCAGATCTGCTTGCCGGTCGTGCCGTCAAGCGCCACGACGCTGCCCCGGAATTTGCAGCACTCGTATTTCGGCGACATGGCCGATGCCTCTTCGATCGACGATACGGGCACGTAAAGTCGGCCGTTGTAGAACGTCGGCGCTCCGGTGACTCGCGAAGACGGATGATCTTCCACCTTGACCTTCCACAGACCTTTTCCAGTCGTGGCATCCACGGCATGGACGAACGAACGGGTGTCGCCAAAGTAGGCGACGTAATTGTCGCTGCCCGCGAGCTTGCCGATGCTTACCGCCGTGCGCACAGTTGCACCGGCTTCGTAGTTCCAGTAAATACATCCGGTGGACGCGTCCAGCGAATAGATCGCCCCGCTTGAACTCCCGACGAACACCCGTCCGCCAACGATAGTGGGCTGGGCAGAACGTACAGTCTCGCCAGCAAAACCGAAGGCCCATTTAACTTTCAGCTTCGGGACATCCGCGGCCGAAAAGCCCGGCTTCGGTTGATAGCGGGTATTGGCGACATCATCGCCCCAGCCGTTCCAGCCCGTGTCTGTGATTCGAATCGGTGGTGGATTGCCGGGACATCGGGCCACATTCGTCACGACCGCAGCGCTGAACTCCTTGCCGGTAAGGTAGCGAGCGATGGCGCGGCCTTCTTCGGCGCTCAATCCGGCCGATTGCGCTATCATGGCCCCTTCAAACATCGCCTTGTAGACGAATTCCGGAGTCCGGCTGCTGATCTCGTCGCGAGCCGGCGTGCGTCCTTGCACTTTGCCGTCGTGGCAGATACCGCAGCGCTCCTTATAGAGAGCATCGCCATCGGGAGCGGCGGCAAATGCCGTACTCAGCGAGACGAGGGTGAGTAAGATTGAGGAGTTTTTCATTCTAGTGAGAGATAGGCCATTCGTTTAAACTGGTCCCCGGCCGGAATCCCGGTCGGGGGCAGAACCTGGATCAGGAAAACACCGACCATGTGCTCCTGCGGATCAATCCAGAAGCCGGTTCCCGCCGCTCCGCCCCAATAATACTCGCCCGCCGTACCCACGGTGGCCGTCTTGCCCGGCCCGGGATTCACCGCGAAGGTCAAACCGAAGCCGTAGCCATCGGCCAGCACACCGGCGCGTGGCAGATTGCCGAGATGATCGCTATGCATCAACTCCACCGATTTGCGGCTCAGAATCCTCGCGCCATCCAGTTGCCCGTCATTGACCAGCATCTGGCAGAAGCGGGCATAATCGTCCAGCGTCGATACCAGGCCAGCTCCGCCCAGCAACAGCGCCGGCTTCCTTTTGTAACTATCCTGCGCCGAACCCGTGAACCGTTCGATGCCGCCGCCCTTCTTCGAGGTGTAAAGTACCGCCAGCCGATTCCACTTGTCTTCGGGTACAAAGAACGCCGTGTCCTTCATCTCCAGCGGCCGAAAAATTCGCTCCTCGAAGAATTTGTCGAGGGTTTCACCCGAGAGCACTTCCACCAGACGCCCCAGCACATCGATCGAGTAACCATAACGGAACTTCGTGCCCGGCTCGTCGTTCAAAGGCGCCGTCGCCAATCGCTTCACGGCCTCGGCCAGGTCGAATGGAACCAGTGGAGCGCCGCCCAACATTTCGAGCTTTTTATACGCGGGATCGCCGTTTTCGTCCTTAGGTCCGGCGTAATCGAGCCCCGTGGTATGGCGGAACAGATCGCGGACGGTGATCGGATGGTCAACCGGAACCGTATAGACGATCCGCTTGCCGGCGGCATCTGTCCCTTCGTGCCCGACCCTCATATTCGAAAATTCCGGAAGATATTTGGACAGCGGATCGGTGAGCGAAAACCGGCCTTCCTCGTACAGCATCATCGCCGCGACGCCCGTGACCGCCTTGGTCATCGAGTACATCCGTACGATGGTGTCCGGCTTGTAGTCGCCCCAGGTCTCCTTGAACACGATCTTGCCGTTGCGGGCGATCAGACCGGAAGCGCCGGCCAGATGCCCCTTGTCGATGTGCTCGCGCATGACCACGTTAATCCGGTTCAGCCGGTCGCGCGATAGGCCGGCCTGCTCGGGCGCGGCCGTCGGCAGACTGGCGCCGAAAACTAGCGACAGAGGTAGTGCGAAGGCGATAAGTGTCCGCATGCAAGCTAATCTACCAGAATTAGGGACAGTGCACTCAAATACCGATTTCGTCCGACGCGCCTTGGTCTCAAACTCGTGGCTCATTACCCGGCCAGCCTGTCTGGGAAAAGGGACAATTTGGCACTTTCTGTCTAACGTCCCAGGAATAAGAACTGCTTATGTTTGCAACAGGTTGGGTGGAATTACTCACCTGGTAAGTGACGTGCATCAATGTTCTCGCCATGCAAGCTATTTCTGTAGCCTTCAGACGGCTTTCGCGATACGCCGTTGTCGCTGTCTTAGCAATCGGTCTCCTCTCCGCCGACAACTCAAAAATCTCACCCGATCTGCTGCCCCTTATATCGAACCCATCCAACACGGTCAATGTGATCGTGCAATACAACTCGCCCCCGCAGACTTGCCAAAGCGGCGGACTCCTGGGTGGGCTCCTATGCACCGTCGTTAATCTACTAGGCGGCGTGGTGAAGATCGTCTTTACACTCGTCGACGCCGTCGCCGGGACGCTGACTGGCAGCCAAGTGATCAACCTTTCGAACCAGTCCAACGTCAGCTACATCTCGCTCGACCGCACCGTCGCCGGATCGCTGGACTATACCGCCGCGGCCGTCGGCGCCCCCTATGCATGGAGCTCCAATCTGGACGGAAGCGGAGTGGGCGTGGCGATCATCGACAGCGGCATTTACTCGCATCCCGACCTCAACAGCCGCTCGGGCGGATCGCGAGTGGTTTATCGCCAAAGCTTCATCGGCGGATCGAAGTATGACGACTTCGGCCACGGAACGCATGTCGCCGGCATCGTCGCGGGCGACGGGTATACGTCTTCTCAGCCAGGCTCGTTCCGGCTGCTGAAAGGTATGGCGCCGAATGCCAACCTGCTCGATCTCCGCGTGCTCGATCAGAACGGCGTCAGCAGCGACAGCGTGGTGATCGCGGCCATTCAAAAAGCCGTTCAGCTCAAAAGCAAGTACAACATTCGCGTCATCAACCTTTCCCTCGGCCGCCCGATTTGGGAAAGCTGCACGAAAGACCCGCTTTGCCAGGCTGTGGAAGCCGCCTGGGCCAACGGAATTGTAGTAGTAGCCGCCGCCGGCAACCTGGGACGCAACGGCTATGCCACCGTCCTCTCCCCCGGCAACAGCCCGCACGTTATCACCGTCGGCGCGATGAAGACCGAAGCGACCATGAGCACTAGCGATGACCTGATCGCCAGCTATAGCTCGCGGGGCCCGACATTCATCGATCTCACCGCCAAACCGGACGTGGTCGCTCCCGGCAACCTGGTTGTCTCGCTGCTCGCTCCCGGATCGACTCTGGCCACCGACTACCCCGGCAATGTGATGCCTTCGTCGTACTACACGACCTCGACTTATCAGAATTCGCCGGCGTACTTCCAGCTCAGCGGCACCAGCATGGCGACTCCGGTAGTCTCGGGCGCCGTCGCCCTGATGATCCAGAAAGATCCAACCTTGAATCCGGATACCGTCAAAGCCCGGATCATGAAGACCGCCGGCAAGAAGTTCCCGGTCGCCAGCGTGGCCGTTGATCCGAGCACCGGAATCGCGTACACCGACACCTACGATATGTTCACCGTCGGTGCGGGATATCTGAACATCGAAGCTGCTCTTCTAAACTACGACCGGGCCTACGGCTCGTCCGCATCGCCGACGGTTTCTTACAACTCTCAACAGCACACCGCTTACGTAGTCCCGAACTCGTCTTTAATCTGGTTCAGCAGCCCGACCTGGAACAGCTCGGTGGCCTGGGGAACTACCGTCCTTCAGAGCGGTTCTGGCGGCACGTCGATCTGGGATAGTTCCGTGGCTTGGGGCTCTTCGGTTGCCTGGGGTACCAGTGTCGCCTGGGGAACCACTACCTCCTCGGGCAGCAGCGTAGCCTGGGGCAGCAGCGTCGCCTGGGGTACTTCAACCCAGGGAGAGAAGTAAGAAGGAAAGAACAGGATCGGGCGCATGCGAGAGAAACGTGTCCTCCCCCGCATGCGCCAGATCTTTGCCCACATCCATCTCCTGGCGCATATCGCGATCGGCTCGGCTATCATTTTCTGGACGCTGCTGAACTGGCAATCGCACGATCATCTGCAATTCTTCTCCTTTCTTGGAGCGACGATACTCGCTTCTGTCCTGAAAGTGCGTCTTCCCGGTGTCGATGGCACAGTTTCAGTGAATGCCCTCTTCATCCTGGTCGGCATCGTGAACTTGAGCCTGCCGGAAGCGCTCGCGCTCGGAGTGGTTTCGATCTTCGTGCAATGCACCTGGCGCCCAAAAAGCCGGCCCAAGCCCATCCAAGTCTTGTTCAACGTCTGCAGTATGGCGACCGCGGTTTACGTGACGGCTCGTCTTTATGAGTACTCGCATTCCCATCTTCCCGAACCCGCCGGCTTGGGACTATTGGCGCTAAGCTACTTCTTCGCGAACAGCTTTCCCATCGCCGGCGTCATTGGACTTAGTGAGAAAAAGAGCGTATTCGCGGTTTGGGCTGGCTGCCGGTGGTTGCTGCCTTATTACGTAGTCGGTTCTTCGATGGCCTGGCTGATCGGCACCATGCCGCGCTCCATTCAATGGGAACTGCCCATCATCTGCTTGCCCCTGGTCTATCTCGTCCATCGCTCCAACCGGACTCACATGACGCAGGTGGAACAGGAGAACAAGCATGTCGGGGAGATGAACAGTCTCCATCTTCGGACCATCGAAGCCTTGGCGCTCGCCATCGATGCCAAAGACCACACTACGCATGACCATTTGCAGAGAGTCCAGCTCTATGCGCTTGAAATCGGAAAGGATTTAGGACTAACAGAAATCGAGCTGGACGCTTTGCGCGCCGCCGCGGTGCTGCATGACATCGGCAAGCTCGCGGTGCCGGAACACATCATCTCCAAGCCCGGCAAACTGACGCGCGCCGAGTTCGAAAAGATGAAAATCCATCCCGTGGTAGGCGCCGAAATTCTGGAGCGCGTCGAGTTCCCCTACCCGGTGGTCCCGATCGTTCGCTCGCATCACGAAAAATGGGACGGCAGCGGCTATCCACACGGGCTGAAGGGCACCGAGATTCCGATCGGCGCGCGTATTCTCGCGGCAGTCGATTGCCTGGACGCTCTGGCGTCCGATCGCCAGTATCGGCGTGCGCTGCCGCTGGATGAAGCCATGGGAAAAGTAGTCTCCGAGGCCGGTACCGCCTTTGATCCCGCGGTAGTGCGAGCGCTGCACGCCCGCTATCAGGAGTTGGAAGCCCGCGCCAAAGCAACCCGCGTCGACCCGCCGCCGTCGCTTTCCAAAGACATCAAGATCACTCGTGGCGCCGCGCCCGCGGCCGGTTTCGCGGTGGAGGCCGCTCCGGAAAAAGAGAGCGCCACTCAAATGCACCCCGTGGCTCGCGCCCGCAAGGCCAGCGCGAACGAAAGCTGGTCGTTCGACCTTTCCGATTCCGGCCTCGGCTCGCTCCGCTCCGAGGAAGCCTTGGCCGTAGCCGCGCTTCGTCTCAAAGCGCTGGTGCCGTACGATGCGATTGCTTTCTACGTTTCGGCTGACGGAATGGCCCGGCCCAGGTTCGTGAGCGGCGATGATCAGCGGCTCCTCAGCTCTCTTTGCGTCCCGCTCGGCCAAGGGCTGGTCGGATGGGTGGCCGACGTCGGCAAGCCTATCCTCAACGGCAACCCCACCGTGGAGCCCGGTTACGTCGCCAATGGCACGGCTGCTCCCACTCTTTCCTCAGCTTTGGCGTTGCCATTGGAAGATTCGGGCCGCGTGGCCGGAGTCCTGGCTCTATATCGCGCCGCCAAAGACGCCTTCACTGCCGAAGAGTTGTTGTCCCTGGCGCCCCTGTGCCCGGCCATTGCGCCGATTGTGGCCGAACGTCAAGTCGACAGTGCAGGCACCAGGAATCTGGCCATAGCCGTCGGCGTATCCGAGGTTTCCGAAGCGCCCGTTGCCGTGGCAGCAGATTGATGACCTTTCCCGCCCGCGGCTGTCACCATGCTCTTTCGCTTGGTGGTGCGGAACTCATGCTGGGAGAATTCTAAAGCAAAGCTTCTATCTCGGGCGCGGACGACTCGTCCGGTCGCGACCAGCAGAAGCTCAATCGCCCCATCCAACAGCGCCGGCCACTCCACGGCTACCTCGACCCTGGCACCCACCGGAATGTCGTGTTCGGCGGCGATCGAAAAACCGCGGCTGCTTATGTCGAGGGTCCGTCCAATTCCACAATGTTTCGATCTCTTCCGGACAGTTTGATAGCGGACGTTCAGCATAATCGGATAGCGCACCGCTGACCGTCGTTCCGTAAACATGGGGTGCTACTGTTGTCGCACACCACAGTTACTATCCGATAGCACTTACGTTACAATTCTGTGATTTCATTTGCGCAAAGTTTCTTAATGATCGCTCCCAAATATGTCGTGCATTTGCTTAATTCCGACATCTGCACGTACTCTCCGGTTCTGTGAGCCACCGTCATATTGCCAGGCCCAAACACGACCGCTTCCGAACTCAAGGCATTCAAATGCGCCGCTTCTGTTCCGAACGATACAGTCGCCGGTCGACGGCCCGTCAGCGACTCGAGCAGCCACGCGAGCCGGTCGGAAGCCGCGGGATCGAACGCCGGATCGAGCCGCTTGATTTCGAGCCGCGCATCCAACCCTGGATAAGCCCGCGCCAAGCGAGTCAGCTCTCCCCGAATCAGCCCCGCCGCCCACTGCGGATCTTGGCCGGGAATCGGCCGCCACTCCACCGTAATCCGGCATTCGCCGGGAACGATATTCTTCGCTGTGCCGCCCTGAATCAACCCGGCGTTCAGAGTAGTGAAAGGCGGATCGAAGCTGTGATTCTTGCGCGCCGCAAGTTTTTTCGCGACTCGCTCCAATGCTGCCACTACCCGCGCCGCGTCATAAATGGCTGAGCGCCCCTCGGCGGGAAACGCGCTATGAGCCTCTTTTCCACGCACCAAGATCTCAGCCAGCGCGTAACCCTTGCCCGCGCGAACCGGCCGTAGCCCAGTCGGCTCGCCGACGATCGTATAGCGCGCTGTCAGCGCTTTCCTCCGCGCGAGATATTTTGCGCCGATGCAGCCCACCTCTTCATCGGCGGTCAGCACCAGCGCCAGCGGCTTCGACAATCGCGCCACGTCCATGTGGGAAAGGCTAGCCAGCACGCAAGCCAGAAACCCCTTCACGTCGCAACTGCCGCGCCCGTAAAGCTTGCCGTTCCGAACTCGCGGCTTTACCGCTTCTCTCCATGCCGCGTCGAACGGAACGGTGTCGGTATGACAGACCAAGGCCAGCTCTGGTTTGGCGACGCCATGAGACTTCGTGATTGCCACCAGATTGTTTTTCGATGTCCCCGCGCCATCTCGATATGGATAAAGCTTGATCTTCCACGCGCCCCGATCGATCCGCTTCAGCACATAATCGATGACCGGTTGATTGCTCATCCAGGATACCGATGGAATCGCCACCAAGTCGCGCAAGATCTCGACCTCCGGCTTCATTGAGCCGTCCCCCAGAGGGTCTTCTGCACGGCTTCGAAGTCCCGGACAATCTCGTCCTGAAGCCGATGCCGTCCGTCGCGAATTACCCACTCGCCGCCGACCGAGACGTCTCGGATCGCTGCCCGCTCGCCCGAGAAAACGATGTGATTCAAAAGCGAGCTCGCACCGGCTCCGGCTATAGACGGATCGCTCAGATCGACAGTGAAGAAGTCGGCCGCTCGTCCAATTTCCAGCTTGCCGCCCGGCCCCGCCAGGCTTCGCGCCCCTGCTTCCGTGGCGCAGTCGAATAGACGTTTCGCCAGTCCATCGCGTGAGGGGTCAGGAGCCAGCACTACGCGCTCGAGCTGGCTCATTCGCAGATGGTATTCCAGCGCGCGGGCGTCTTCGAGCAGATCGATCTGTACATTGCTGTCCGAGCCGAAACAGATACCTACGCCTGCGCCCAGCAGCTTGCCGGCCGGCGATGTCCCGTCGCCCAGGTTCCGCTCCGTGGTTGGACAAGCGCAGACCATCGCCCGCGCGCGCGCCAGATAACCCACCTCATCGCCCGTTATATGAATTGCGTGGATGGCAGTGAAGCGCGAATCCAGAATTCCCTGCTCATCGAGTAATTCGACCGGGCGCAGGCCATACTCCGCCACGCACGCATCCACTTCGGCGGGCTGCTCGGCCACGTGCATATGCAGCGGCAGTCCGTTAGCGCGCGCAAAGTCCGCCAGCTCGAGCAGGTATTCGAGCGGCACGGCTCGGACGCTATGCGGCGCGATGCCGATCCATGTCCGCCCAGGCCGGCAACTCCGCACGACCGCGGTGCGCAGGTCCTCGGTATCCGCGATGAAATCCTGTGCGCACGGCGTGATAAACCTTGCCTGCCCCGGATCGGCTGCCTTCTGCCAGCCCGCTCTCACGTACGCGGTCCGCAGTAGCCCGACCCGCACTCCCACCTCGCCGGCCGCCCGCAAAACTTGATCCGCCAACAGATTGCGATCCGCGTAGGGTTCGCCTCCGGGACGGTGGTGAACGTAGTGGAACTCGCCGACGGTCGTGATCCCCGAAAGCGCCATCTCAAGGAATGCCATGCACGCGGCGTGATACATCGCCTGGGGTGTTAGCTGGTTGGCGGCGTGATACATACTCTCGCGCCAAGTCCAGAACGTGTCGCGCTGTGCGGCGGTTCGATGCTCCGTCCGGCCGCGGATCACGCGCTGAAAGGCGTGCGAGTGGACATTCACCAGCCCCGGCAGAATCGCCCGATTCGATAGCCGCTCGGCCCGAGCCAAGTCGGCGCTAGCTCGTGAGAACCGCGTGATCCTTCCGTCTCCATCTGCAAACATCGCCAGACCGGTCTCAAAACCACCGTCGGTGTAGATGAAATCTGCCAGCCAACCGGTCTCATTTTCCGGCAGGTCTGAAGAGGCGGGCATCGCGTTCCCTGATTTTATCCAACTGGCACATTCCTGCGCGGTCCGTTTACAATCAAATTAATGTCCGTCGTTGCGACTAAAGGCATGGCGGGTGAAGCCGAGGTTCGACGGCTTAGAACGCTTTATCGATTACTTGCAGCGCTGAGTCAGGCCAGCGCCTTAGAAGAGGTCTACCAGGCCGCTATAAGCAGTTTGCTGGATGCAACGTCCGCTGATCGCGCGGCGATTCTGCTTTTCGACGATGATGGCGTGATCCGGTTCAAAGCCTCGCGCGGTCTTTCCCCGGAATACCAAGCCGCCGTGACGGGACACTCACCATGGCCGCAAGGCGCCCAGCACGCGGTCCCTGTCGTGATTCCGGATGTCCGGCTGGATGAAAGCTTGGACGTCTACCGGAATGCCTTGGACCAGGAAGGGATCCGTGCGCTCGCCTTCGTGCCTCTCGTTCTCGATGGTTTAGCTCTAGGCAAGTTCATGCTGTACTATGCGCAGCCGCACGACTGCACCACCGATGAGTTGGAGATCGCCCAGGCAATCGCCACTCACGTCGCTTTGGCTACCCGGCATAAGCGCGCCGAGTTTAACATCACGGAGCGCAATCAACTCGAGGTAGCCAGCCGGCGCCTGGCCGCTATCGTTGAAAGTTCCGATGACGCCATTATCGGTAAGGACCTCACTGGGATTATCACCACTTGGAACCAGGGCGCAGAGCGCATTTTCGGCTACAGCGCTGCTGAAGTACTCGGCCGTCCAGTATCAATCCTCGCCGCGCCGGGCCACAATGAGATGCCGGACATCCTCGCTCAGATAAAACAAGGCAATCGTGTAGACCACTACGAAACGCGCCGGCGAAGAAAAGACGGGCGCATCATTGACGTTTCTCTCACGGTTTCACCGGTCCGCGATGCCGCCGGCCAAATTGTAGGCGCGTCAAAAATAGCCCGCGATATCAGTGCATTGAAATTCGCCGAACAGGAGCGCGCATTGCTTCTGGCGCGCGAACAGGACGCCCGCCGGACCGCTGAATTGTTCAATAGGATCGGTCTGCGGCTGGGAGCGGAGCTCGATCTGGAGAAGCTCGTGCAAGAGGTCACCGACATTGCAAGCGCACTGGTGGGCGCCGAGTTTGGTTCGTTCTATCACAATGTCGCAGGCCCGCAGAATGTGACCGGTGAACACGACGAGGCGCATACGCCGTCCCCGTCATTGGGCGTGTCGCGTGACGTGTTTGCAGGTTTGCCGATGCCTCGCATCACCGAGCTTTTTGCGCCCACCTTCCGCGGTGCAGGCGTGGTGCGATGTGACGATCTCACTCAAGATCCCCGCTACCTCCCGAGTTCGCCGCACGAGCTGCCCCAGTTTCCCTTGCCCCTCCGCAGCTATCTCGCCGCGCCGGTCGTCGCGCGATCGGGAGAAGTACTGGGAGGACTCTTCTTCGGCCATTCGGTCCCAGGCAAGTTTACCGAGACGCATGAGACCATTATCACCGGCATTGCCGCGCAGGCCGCCGTCGCCGTGGACAACGCCCGACTCTTCGAACAGACCCAGTGGGCGCAGAACGAGCTGAAGCGGTCTAACGAAGAGCTGCGGCGCGCCAATCAGGATCTCGAGGTATTCGCCTACTCAGCCAGTCACGATTTGCACGAGCCGCTGCGGACCATCTCAATATCGGCGCAGATAATCGAGCGCAGTTTGGGTGATCGGCTGCAAGGCGAGGACGCTATATTTTTGGGAAACATCCTGGCTGCTTCCACTCGCATGAATGCTCTTCTCGACGATCTTCTCTCCTACACGAAAGCGACTAAATATGAGGAAGGGGCTACGCCGAGTGTCGACGCGAGCCGTGTCCTCGAGGACGTGCTAACAACCTTGCGGGGACCAATTCAGGAGTCCGGGACGACGGTCACGTCCGGACAACTGCCGTTTGTCGCCATGCATGCCGGCCGCCTAGCCCAGATATTTCAAAATCTGATCAGCAATGCCATAAAGTACCGCACTAAGGAGGCCCCGCGTGTCCATATCGCAGCCGACCAGCGCGACGGCTGGTGTATCTTTTCCGTGGTTGATAACGGAATTGGAATTGAACCGCAGTTCGCGGAGCAGATCTTCGGCCTGTTCAAACGCCTGCACGGCCGCGACGAATACCCCGGCAGCGGCATCGGATTGGCGATCTGCCAGCGTATCGTGGAGCAGTACGGCGGCCGCATTTGGCTTGAGCAGTCTGTACCCGGAGGAGGATCCACCTTCTCCTTCGCCCTACCCTCCCGCCCCGAATGAGGGCCGCCAACTGTCGCCCGATCCCGCGCGGCGGTTGGTATTACTGATCGAAGATAACCCGATCGACGTTTTCGTCATCAAAGAAGTGCTGGAGGGATGCGGCCCTGATCTCGATGTTCGTCTGATCTCGAATGGCCACGCGGCGCTGCTCTATCTGCAGGAACTCGACCGGGACCAGACAGCTCCCCGTCCCGCGCTCGTGCTCTTAGACCTGAACCTCCCCAAGGTCGCCGGGATCGAGGTCTTGAGAGCGCTGCGGAGCAGCCCGCAGTGTAGCGGCATTCCAGTTATTGTCGTGACCTCATCGAGTGCGTATGCGGACCGATCCGCCGCTCAGCAGTTGGGCGCCGCAGGTTACTTTCAGAAGCCCACCGAACTGGCGGCCTATGGAGAACTCGCGGAACTCGTAAAACGCGCCCTCGATACCTAGGAACACTCCCAGGAAGCAACCGTTCACCCGAACCCCGCGCTACAATTCAAGTGGACCGTTATCCATGTCCCCTTGGGAACGCCTTCTAGAACGACCACACTCGCGCGGCCACTTCGTTCAGCTTTACGAGGCTGACGAAATGGCGCTCGCCAAGAACGTCGGACGCTACCTCTGGGAAGGCTTGCGGCGCGGCGAAGGCGTGCTGGTTATCGTAACGCCGGAGCATCGGCAATTGTTCGCCGGGCATTTGGATCATTTGGGCGCCGATCTCCCAACCTTGCTCGGAAGCCGCCAGTTGGTCTTTTGGGACGCCCAGCAGACGCTCGCGCAATTCATGGTCTCAGGCCAACCGGATTGGCAAAGCTTTGAGCAGGTCATGCGGGCCGCTATGCGGCAAGTGTCGTCCCGGGAAGGCGCCGAGGGCTTGCGGGCCTACGGAGAAATGGTGGGGGTTCTGTGGAAGGCTCGCCAATTCGCGGCTGCCATCAGGCTCGAACAGCTCTGGAACAAGCTCTTGGAGCAGTCCTCCTTCAGCCTGTATTGTGCCTACGCAATTGACGTCTTTGGAAAAGATTTCCAGGTTGCCAATCTGGATGGCGTGCTTTGCACCCACACCCACCTGGTGCCGGCTCAACCCGATGGAACGCTCGAAATCGCCCTCAATCGCTCCATGGATGAGATTCTTGGCGCCAAGGCGGACGCCCTTCGAATCCTGATAAAAGCCAACTACCATCCCTCCTGGGCGGTGATGCCTGCCGCCGAAAGCATTCTCCTGTGGCTGAGGAAGAATCTGCCGGAGCAAGCCGATCAGGTTGTCAGGCAAGCTCGGCAGCACTATCAAATCTTGTTGCAATCAGCAGGATCTCCCCTGGTGAGCGAATGAGCAACCTCATTCTTGTAATAAGCGACGACCGCAATGTGCACGGTCAGCTCCGTCTGGCATTGACGGAAACTGCGTCGCGGTGCCAGCTGGAATGCGTAGCCAGCCGCGAAGAAATCCCGCCGGCGCACCGGCCGGCTCTAATACTTTTGGATCTAATGTTGTCGCGCGAGCCGGCTTTTGAGGTGTTGAAGTGGCTGCGCGCCCAGCAGCGCTATCAGCATACCCCCGTCTTCGTGCTTGGCTCCGAGATCGTAGAGCACGACGTGAACGAAGCGTACTCCCTGGGAGCAAATTCCTGCCTGCTTATGAGATCGATAAACGACGGTTTCGGCCAGGTCGCGCAGGGCATTGCGACCTACGCCAGCTTGATCCCAAGTCCCGCCCAGCCCAGCTAAACGATCACTCGACCAGCGGATTTTTGTTTGCTTCCTTGTCAATCAGTTACATAATCTGATCCGGTTATCCGCCAACTCGCGGCCTTACTCTGGCCTTGAGAGAGATTATGACGCCTGAAGAACTCCCCAAAGTCGCCGAAGCCATTCGCAGCGCGCACCATCAACACCTGGGAATCGCCGTCCATCCGCTGCGGCCTGCGCACGCTCCCACAGCCGTGCGCCTGGACCACCATGACTTGAATTCCTTCGCCACCGCTCTCGACCGCGCCCACGAGCAGTGGCCCGATACCGCGCTCTCCCTCATCGGCGCGCACGGCGCGGTCGGAACCACCAATGTTGACGAACCCAGCGACGCGCTCCCACCCGGCTTCCTGTGCTTTCTCGATCCGGAAATGCTGCTGCCCTTCCCCATCGACGATCCGGAAGCAGAAGATCAGCTCAATCTTTAAGGTTATTGATTCGGAGCCTGATAGCCCCGGCGATACGACGCCTTCAGCTTCGGCATGTCATCCGGCGGCGTAACACTCACCTTCACCGAACGATGCCTGCCGTCGCGCGCTTCGTTGGTGGGGTAGTAGCCCAGGATGTATTGATCCCGCAGCTCCTTGCCGATGCGCGCGCACACCGCGGGAAGATCCTCCAGCTTGGCCACGGCGATGTGCCGGCCTCCGGTATCGTCCGTGAGCTCATTCAGCAAGACCGGTCCGTTGCGTTCCTCGGCCGGCTGTTTGTGTGCGGGATCGAGGTCAAAAATCCCCATGGCGTAAAGTTGCACGTCCGATTCGAGCAGCGCGTTCTTGATCTCGCCGCGCGTATAACGGCTGCGATTATCGCCGCCGTCGGAAAGAATCACCATCGCCTTGCGCCAATAGCGCGCCTTCTTCATCTCCGCTAGTCCTACGCCAATGGCGTCCAAAAGCGCGGTGCGTCCAAAGGGTTTGACTCGCGCGATCCGGCTGTAAACTTCGTCGGCGTCCTGAGTAAACGGCAGCAACAGCTTGGGGCGGTCGTTGAACTGCACCAGGAAGAACTCGTCATCCGAATTGGCGGTCTTGAAAAACTCGGCCGCCGCTTCCCACGACTTCTTTATCTTGTTCTCCATGCTGCCGCTCGCGTCAAACAGCAGGCCGATCGACAGCGGAACGTCTTCGTTGGAGAAGTGCACGATCTTTTGCTCGACGTTGTCTTCGAGTAGCCGGAAGTGCTCTTTCTTGAGACTGGTGACCGTGGTGCCAGCCTGGTTAGTGACGTGCACGGGGATCAAAACCAGGGGCACGTCCACGCGCAGGTCGGCGTGGGGATAGTCTTCAGAAACTTTCGCAGCCAAGCCACGGCTGCGCGGGACGATGTTTACGATATCGTCGCACCAGGCAACCGAGAGCAGTTGCACACACCAACAAAATGCTGCTGCCAGGCGCATTTGACGGTCCAGTATATCACCACAACCTGCGTCTGGGACACCCGAAAAGTACTAGTGATTAGTCCCTAATTTTGTCGACTACTACTTCCCCGCCCTTCATCACCCACCGGACCCTACGTACCACCGCCTCAATGTCCTCCAGCGGATTGCCTTCCACGGCGGCGATGTCGGCCAGGTACCCCGGCCGGATCGCACCCAGGCTCTTCTGCATGTCGAGCAGCTCAGCTCCATTGGTGGTCGCCGTTCGAAGCGCTTGCTCAGTGGTCATCCCAGCTTTCATGAACCATTCCAGCTCGCGCGTATTCTCCCCGAACATGGTATACACCGCATCCGACCCCATCGCGAAACGAACGCCCGCGCGAAACGCCTTGCGCGCCGTGTCGAGGTTGCGCTGGATGTAGCCGTTCAAATCATTCACCGCGTCGGGCGGATAGTTCAGCTTCTTCCAGTTGTCGGCGTAATAGCGGTTGTGATCGATGGTCGGCACATAGAAGGTTTTGCGCCTTACCATCTCGGCGATAGTCGCGTCGTCCATGTCGGTGGCGTGCTCCAGCGAATCGGCTCCCGCGCGAACGGCGTCCCGCGCGCCTTCAGGCCCATAGGAGTGAATCGCGATCCGTTTGCCCAGCGCGTGCGCGGCATCCACCGCAGCCTTCATTTCTTCAAAGGTGAAGGTCTCAAATCCTGTGACATCGCGGCCGGATCCCGTGGAGCCGAACATTTTGACCCAGTCGGCACCCGCGCCCACCTGCTCTCGCACCACGCGCAGCACTTCCGCGACCCCATCGGCGGTACCGGGCGTCTTAGTACGACTGCGGCTGATGGTCAACCCATAGCCGGAGACGAACATCCGCGGGCCGATCATCAGCCCGTGATTGATCAGATCCCGCATGGCGATGTCGGCGTACTCGGCCGCGCCTAGATTGCGAACCGTTGTGACGCCGGTCTCCAGCGTCTTCCGGGCATTCTCCTGAGACAGGAAAACTACGGCCGCGTTCCGGCCCGGCTGGCTGACGGGATTATCTAGAACATAGGTCATGTGCGTGTGAGCGTCGATCAGGCCTGGAATGGCCGTGAAACGCGAAAGATCAACGAACGATCCGGTGCACGGCCCGACGCTCTGAATCCGGTCGCCTTCGGTCGAAACGCAGGTATCCTTCCAAACCTTATCGCCATCCCATATAGCGCCGAATTTGTAGGTTGCTGCAAAGGCGGGAGTCAGAACCAGCAGGACCAAGGCGATGCCTCGGCAAAGGAGGGAGAGACATGTAGAGCTTTTCTGCATGATTGGCGTCATGATAACCAAATCACGCCAAAGACTGCTGAGCTAAGATTTGAGCGGACGGTTAGGCCGATTCCCTCAGGCGCGCCACTCCTTTTTCCAGCAAATGCGTAACGCTGGCATTACTGGATGATTTTTCGTCCTCGGCAACGCAGGCGGCCGCGGCTTCCGCGATTCGGCGTTGCTCCCGCATCTTACGCTCCTGCCAGTCTCGAAACGCGTCCCGCTCCCGTTCCATTTCTTCAACCCCAGCCGCGATCCGGGTGCGATATTGGGTGCAAATCGTCTCCATTTCGCTGGCTAAACGCTCGTTTTCGCGCTGTTTTGAGCCTTCGAATTCCTGCAAACGCTGCAACTGCGCGTCTTCGTTGTCATTCAAAACGCGCTGTCTTTGTACCGCATCCTGCAGCATATCCTCCACGGCAACCCCGGCCGCCTTCAGCGCCATCATCAACGCGCTGTGTCGAGCCCCGGGCGATAACCCGTGAAGATCGTCGCTGTTCACCATATCCGCTACCTTCAGGATGGTGTATTCAGCCGTGGTTGTAGCCGATTTGCACGTCGATTTACGGTAAATATCATCGAAGGATGGCAGCTTAGCTGGGACTGGCTTCGGAGGTGGTTCGATCCGATCCCGGTCGCTAAAGGCGGGGGATGACAGCCCTGAAGGAGTGACATTCGGCTCTTCTTCGCTAGCTGTACCTCGGCCTAGTGCAGAAGAGACCTGTAGCATCTTCTTGAACATCTAAAGCCTCCTTTTCGAAATCGATATGTAGTGTTTTGAAAACCACGAATCTCTCACCTTATTTTCGTGAGAGCGATTTGTCCGCGTTCCCACTACTCCAACGGTAGGAATAGCCTCCTGATGATCCGAGGTATGGTAGTGCGGCTGGTGGAGTGGCGCGCGCGGTCGTTCACGGACCCGGCCGAACGCCTTCAATTTCTCCAGCGTAGGCTCGGCCATTCCTCCGCTAGCCGCAGCGCGTGGCGTGCCCTGACCCGAATGCCCATTTTGACCACACTCGGCCTGGCCTTAGCAGGAATCGGTCTGGTGCCGGCCTGCCGGCGAGCATTGGGACTCGTTTTGCCTTTTGTGCTGGCCTCTGCCCCGGCGACCCCCAAGATGATTCAAACGCCTCCGCCGAACGTGGCCCGGAGCCCTGCCCCTGCGGCCCTCTCACACGTCTGGCAAGTAGAAGCGAACCATCAGTTCGACTTGTACAGCAACGGACTACGGATCGAGAATCGATTCCAGACCTCCACCGAGACGCGCTCCTATCTGGCTTTTCCTCGCACCCAAATTGAAGCCAGGGTAGGCCAACGGCTTACGCAGCCGGCGGGGATCGTATTTCACACCACCGAGAGCCATCTGGCGCCTTTCGAAGAGGGCCAAAACCGCATGCTGAAGCGCGAGGGCGAAGGGCTGCTCGAATATGTCTCCCACAACCACTCCTACCACTTCGTAATCGACCGTTTCGGCCGCGTATTTCGCATCGTCGGCGAGGCTGACTACGCTAATCACGCCGGAAACTCCGTTTGGGCGGATCAAACCTGGATTTACGTCAACCTCAATCAGAGCTTCTTCGGAATCGCGTTTGAAGCGCGCAGTCAGCCAAAAGAGGGCGAGCTTCCGGTGAATGCCGCGCAGGTGCACGCCGGGCGCACCCTAACTGAAATGCTCCGTGCCCGCTACGGGATTCCTTCCGGCAATTGTGTGACCCACGCCCAGGTTTCCATCTATCCGGCCGGCCGAAGCGCGGGCTACCACACGGATTGGGCGGCCAACCTGCCCTTCGAGGATCTCGGACTCACCAATAACTACGGGCGGCCGCTTCCGAGCGTGACCTTATTCGGTTTCTCCGCTACCGCACTGTTGGAGGAAGCCCCCGACTCGCCGCTGGCCCGAGGTTTAGAAACAGCCGAAGACCAGGTTCGAGCCGAGGCGGCGGCGCAGAACCTTTCCGAGCATCGTTACCGCCAGGTTTTACAGACCAGATATAAGGACGCGATTACGGCGTTACACGCTAAGGGCGCCCTCCAGGAGAACAACTAAATGACAAACACCAACACGCAGGCAGCTTCTGCCATTGGGCTCGACGTTGGCACCAGCCGCATCGTCACCGCCCGGCGCAAAGACAAAGACATCCAGTTCGCCAAGCAACTGAATGCTTTCGTCACCATTCCTTTTTCGAAATTAACGCAAGGCGTCCTCAAGAAAGAGCGCATCCCGCATCTGATTCAGGACCCCGAGATTGTCGTCTATGGCGATGAGTCGGAGCGGTTCGCCAATCTGTTTCATAAGGAGACCCGCCGGCCCATGCTGCGCGGCGTTCTCAACAAGGAGGAGACCGATGGCGGCACGTTGGTGCGCCATTTAGTGATGCTGCTCACCGGCGAGGAAGTGGGCGAAGGCAAGAAGCTTTGTTTCAGCATTCCGGCCGCTCCGTTAGGCGCAAGCCAGGAGGTCAACGAACACGAAACCGAGCTGAAAAGCATGTTCACTAAGCTGGGATACGATGCCCGCAGCATTTCCGAAGGCCTCGCTGTCGTCTATGGGGAAATGGAGAGCTCCAACTACACGGGCATCGGGATCAGTTGCGGCGGCGGGCTATGCAACGTCTGCCTGGCTTATCTTTCTGTCCCGGTATTCAGCTTCAGTATTCCCAAAGGCGGCGATTTTATCGATTCGAGCGTAGCGGAGGTGCGCGGCGAACCGGCTACGCGCATCCGCACGATTAAGGAAGAGTCGTTCCACTTCAACGGCCATTTCGCCAACAAGATTTACGACTCCCTGGCCATCTTTTATGAAGACATGATGCAGGCCCTGGTGGCGGCGCTCAAAGATACCTTCGCCAGCGTGCAGAACATGCCCAAGCTCAACCGGCCGATCCCGCTGGTGCTGAGCGGCGGAAGCGCGATGGCGCCCGGTTTCCGCGACCGGTTCGAGAAGATCATGCGCGACACCGAGCTGCCGGTGGCCATCTCCGAAGTCCGGCTGGCCCCCAGCCCGATGCATTCCACCGCGCGAGGGGCCTTAGTGGCCGCCCTAAGCGATATGTAATAGCGCATTACTTCCGCTTAATGCTGTGATAATTCACCCTTGCGCAGCGTCTACGAAATTGGAGGCAACAATGAAGAAAAATCTAGTACTTCTAGCGCTGCTCTCGGTGAGCCTTGCAATACCAGGCGTGGCGCAAGATCGAAATCGGGGCGGGGGCGGCGAGCACGGCCGGGTTGGCGGCGGATATGTCCCACCCCACGGTCCCCCTCCAGCCGCCCGGCAGGCTCCGCAGCAGCGGGCCCCCGAACAGCGGCAAGCTCCCGCTCCCGCGCAACGCGCTCCGGAACAGCGCGCCGCTCAACAGCCTGCGGCGCAACAGCGCAATTTCCGTGATAATGAAGGGCACCCGAACGCACCGCATGTGCATACCAACGGCGAGTGGGTTGGCCACGACCAGGGTCGCAATGATGCACACTATCACCTCGATCACCCCTGGGAGCACGGACGGTTCAGCTTGGGCTTCGGACCCGGTCATGTTTTTCGCCTCCAAGGCGGCGGTCCGGACCGGTTCTGGTTCAATGGCGTCTACTTCAGCGTTGCGCCTGACGATTATCCTTACGTCTCGGATTGGATTTGGAATTCTGACCCGATCGCGATCTACGAGGATCCTGATCACCCGGGTTTCTACCTGGCCTACAATTCCCGGCTCGGGACGTACGTTCACGTCCTGTACCTGGGATAAAGTTGCGAGGCAGGCTCCCAGGCCTGCCTCTCTTCTTCTACATTGATTTCCCGCCCCCGCCTGCGCTAACATCCGGCAGGCTCCCCACCCGCTATGCCAAAACGGCTTATCACCCTGACTACCGATTTCGGAATCACCGACCATTTCGCCGGAACCATGAAAGGCGTGATCCTCAAAATTCAGCCAGCCGCCCAAATCGTCGACCTCACGCATGACATTCAAGCCTTCGCGATCCCTGACGGAGCGTTTACCATCGCCCAAGCTTATCGTTATTTCCCCAAGCGGACCATCCATGTGGTCGTGGTCGATCCGGGCGTCGGTTCCACTCGCCGGCCGATACTGGCCGAGATGGCCGGCCAGTTCTTTATTGCGCCTGACAACGGCGTGCTGTCGATCATCTTCGCCCGCGAAAAACCAAAGGTCCGGCACATCACGAGCGACCGCTACTTTCTCCATCCGGTCAGCCACACTTTTCACGGACGCGACGTCTTTGCTCCGGTGGCCGCGCATCTCGCGTCCGGCGTCCCACCCGCCCGCTTCGGCAAACTGATCGACGACTATATCCAGCTCACTTTTCACCGGCCCACCCAAACCGGCCAGAATGCCTGGACCGGATCGGTGCTCAAAGTGGACCGCTTCGGCAACCTGATCACGAATTTGCATCTCGACGATTTTCCAAATCTGCAGATCCGGCCCTTTCGCTTACTGGCCGGCAGGCAGCCGATCACACGGCTGGCACTCACGTTTACCGAGACCTCAGCGGGGGAACTCTTCGTCATCGTGGGCAGCTCAGGCTATCTGGAAGTAGCCACCAACCAGGCCTCGGCCGCGAAAATTCTGGGGTGCGGCGCCGGATCGCCGGTGGAATTGACCACGTACTGACCGAGCTATAATTCAGTCGTTTAGGATGAAGCGCAGCACCAACCGGATCCTCACCACGCATGTCGGCAGCCTGATCCGGCCGCCCCAGCTTCTCGAATTGGTTCGAGCCCGCCAAAACGGAGCTGCCGGTAACGAACTGGCGTACGACAAATGCCTTAAAGACTCGGTGACCGAAGTCGTCCGGCGACAGTCTCAGAGCGGCATCGACGTCGTCAACGACGGAGAATTCGGAAAGTCCACCAGTTGGTCGCTCTATGCCCTGAAGCGGCTGAGCGGCTTCGAGCTACGCCCCTTCCAGCCAGGCGCGGACACTTTCGCGCGCGGCGCCGACCGGCGACGTTTCCCGGAATTCTATGCCGAACTGGAGGGTCGCTCGGCCGATCGCACCTGGTCGAAAGTGACGGTTGAGGACGCAGTCTGCGTGGGGCCGATCCAATACACCGGCGGCCAAGAACTGCAGCGCGACATCGATAACCTGAAGGCCGGGCTGCAGGGCGTCCAAGTGGAAGAAGCGTTTCTTCCGGTGGCCGCTCCTTCCAGCGCCATACCCGACCGGAAAAACGAATTCTACCGGAACGACGAAGAGCTGGTGATCGCGCTGGCCGAGGCGCTGCGGACCGAATACCGGACCATCGCAAGCTCGGGCATTCTGCTGCAAGTGGATGACGCTCGCGCGGCCGTGACCTACGACCGGATGGTCCCGCCCGCCAGTTTCGACGACTATTATCGATGGCTGGGCCGCCACGTCGAAGTGCTCAACCATGCTCTCGAAGGCATTCCCGAAGAGCGCATCCGCTATCACGTCTGCTGGGGAAGTTGGCCGGGACCACACACCAGCGACGTTCCTTTGAGAAAGATCGTCGATCTTATTCTTAAAGTGCGGTCCGGCGCTTACCTCATCGAGGCCGCGAATCCCCGGCATGAGCACGAATGGCAGGTTTGGAAGGATGTCAAGCTGCCAGATGGTAAAGTGCTGGCGCCGGGGGTTGTCAGCCACGGAACGAATGTCGTGGAGCATCCGGAACTGGTGGCCGAGCGGATTCTTAGATTCACCGGCGTGGTGGGCCGCGACAACGTCATAGCGAGCACCGATTGTGGTTTCGCCCAGGAGGAGTTCAACCGGCGCGTTCATCCCTCGATCATGTGGGCTAAGCTGGAGGCGATGGCGGAAGGGGCTCGAATCGCCAGCCGGGCACTTTGGGGAAGTCAGGTCGCCTTTCAGAGTCATTCATAATTGAGACCATGGCATACATATTTCATGAGGACGAGTTACCGAAGCTGATCTCGGCCGTGCCGGGCCGCGAGCGGACGTTCTTCGTCAACAAAGAACTCACCAATATCGACGACATGCTGGCGGGAATCATGCGCTATAAAAAAGGGGCGTCGTCACCCTATCATCTGCACGCCAATTGCGAGCATTTCTATTTCATTTTCGAAGGCCACGGAACCGTGGAATCGCCCGAGGGCATTCGCGAAGTGGGGCCGGGCGATATGATCTTCATCCCGGCTGAAGACAAACATCGCCTCCGAGCTACTGAATCGCCGCTGTTTTACTTCGAATTCCAGGCGCCGAACCGCTTCAAGACGACCATCCTGGATGGCACTCCCGACGATCTGGTGTGGAACCGGGTAGACGGCAAAGTGTGGGTGCAAAGTTAGGAAGCTGAACAATCTCATGGCGCTTACCTTTATCGATACCAATCAACTTCCCAAGACCCAGACGCCCGAGGGCGAAGTGACCGAGGTCATGAACCGGGCGCTGTGCGGGGCCGAGAATGTGGTCGGCTCATTGCGTTGGATCAAGCCGGGCGAGCGGTTTAAGGCCGCCTCTTGGGACAAACATCAGCTCATCTATCTGATGGACGGCCAGGGCAAGATCAATCTGGACAATAAGAGTTACGACGTGTCGAAGGGCGCGGGCGTTTATCTCGGTCCCTCCGAAAGCGCGACCATCCAGGCCGCGGAAGGGGGATCGTTGAAGCTATTTCATTTGGTGGTTCCACGGATTCGCGATATTGCTGAGCATCGCCATATTCCACGTAATTGTGAGTAACGTGAATGCGGCGCCGCGGCGTCGGAGTGCGTGCCTGATGGGACCGGTATGGTTCGGTTCGCGCGGCCACTTCAGCTGCGTAAGCACACATGCCATTTACATAGGAGCATCACGATGGTGATGGGCGTGTCAACCATCCTGATTTATCGCGCTGGTGGTGCAGTTCCGCAACGCTATCAAGCCAATCATCGTGTTCGGCGCCATTCCATTCAGAATGATCGGAGCGCCCGGCGCGTCGTCGTTCACGGGAACTCCCTGCGACTTTATGGCGTTCCTATGCGTCGCCAGCCTCATCGGAGTAATTGTCAGCCGTATCATCGTAAACTATTCGACTTCATCGAGGAGATGAACCATAAGGCGAGCCTTTGCGCGAGGCACTGCTGGATGCCGGTACCATGCGCCTGCGCCCGGTGTTAAGCACCGTGGGAGCGACCGTGTTTGGACTAGTTCCGCTGGCGAAACACGGAGGACCGCTGTGTGAGCCTTTATGGTCAAGAGAAGGAATTCAAACTGTCGCCGCGGCGGCTACTACCTTGAGTAACTTCCGTACCTTGGTGAGCCACTCCAGGCGCGAAATCGAATCGGAACTTGAGGGTCGTTCCAGGTTAGCCTGGGGATGAATTGCTGTAGCGAGCACTGGAGGAATCTTTCCAATGGCGACAACCTTGAAGTTGGCGTCCGCTCCGCGGAGCATTTGCAACATTCTGATGACCCCGGGAAGCTGCGGATTCAAAACCAGCAGGTCGATCCCCACATCCAGTTGCTTCATCAGTGATACTGCTTGCTCGCAGCTAAGAGCCGGCAGCGCTCGACATCCGGCCTCTGTGAAAATCTCGCCTAGCCACCAAACGAACCCAAGATCGTCATCTACAATCCATACGGTCGTCGGCGCTCGCGGCGTCACCTCATCAGGCTCCGCACCTTATTGCTGGGCTTGGATGAACGAGCGCCCGCCGTGCGGAATTCATGATGCTTGGTCCGGACGGCTACGCCTTTCCCTTCGCTGCGAACGACGCTTCCAAGTATGACCAGCTTCAAAGGACAGACGCCTTCTAACAAAAATGGCCACTGCATCAGAAGCTCGACGGAGCTGCCGGCCGGCAAGGGTTCGTTAGCTTCGAACAGAACACCACCGCTACTGACATTAAGCGTCTTGCCCAAGCCAAGGCGTTCCACTCGACCTTTGCGGAGCAGCTTATACTCAATTTCCAGTGCGATTGGATATCTGCGATTCAATCTTTGATCGGCGCGATGTGATTCTAAAACCCTGACCGCAGGCGCCAGGGCGGGAGCGGGGGACATTCTCCCTCCTTTATTCAGTCAGAATGGTCCTTTGTACCACTTTTGAAAGATGAGGTCAACAGAGATTTGGAAGAATCTTGCGCCGAGTCGGCAAACTCACAGTGAGTAGGGTGCCCAACCTGTTAATCCGGCTCTTGGATGCCATTTCGTACTAGTACTAAAGCCGGTTTTTCATTCCGTACCAGGTAAACTTCCTCGGCACAAAAAGGGAATGCCTCGCGCAAGACTCCATGGATTATAATTGAGCAGACTTGCATCTCGGTTTGAGAATTAATCGACCATGACACGAACCGTGTTCTTAACCATCCCGCTGGTCCTGAGTGCGGGGCTTCTGGTTTCCTGCCGGCAAAGTCCGCAGCAGTATGTCGATAAAGGCAACACCTTTTTCACCGCCGGAAAATACGACGACGCAATTATCAATTACAAGAAGGCTGTCCAAAGAGATCCCAAATTCGGCGAAGGCTACTACCGGCTCGGCCTGGCGGAACTCAAAACCGGTAAGGGCCGCGAAGCTTATGCCGCCCTAAACAGCGCCAGCACTCTGCTTCCGGACCGCGCTGACGTCAAAGTGTCACTCGCCGACTTCTTGCTGGTAGCGTACTTCAGGGACAAGAACCGGCCAGCCGCGCTCTATACGCAGTTGACCAAGTTAAGCGATGACCTCATTGCAAAAGATCCGAATTCTTACGACGGGCTGCGGATCAAAGGCGCTTTGGCCTGGACCGACGGACGACTGAAAGAGGCCGAAGCCTTCTTTCAGAAAGCGAACGCCGGAAAGCCCATGCAGGCTTCCGTGGTCACAATGTGGGTCCAGGTTCTGTTTCGGGATGGACAGCCTGAGGAGGCCGAACGCCTGGCGCAGGAGTTGATCAAGACCCACAAGGACTCGGGGCCGATTTACGACCTCTTATACACGCATTACCAAGCGCAGAACCGCCTCGCGGATGCCGAGAACATCTTGCGCGCCAAAGTGAACAATAATCCGGGCAATATCAACGACGTGCTGGAGTTGGCGATGTTCTACGCTTCCGCAGGCAAGCGCGACCAGATGACCGCCACGTTGCAGCGCGTTCTGAATGATCCCAAAACCTTCCCCGACGCTCGCCTGAAGATCGGCGATTTCTACGGCATTCTGCATGATTGGCCTGAGGCGTTGCGACAATACCAAGCCGGTGCCGACGCCCATCCCAAAGAGAAGGTGATCTATCTGAAACGCATTTCCGATGCCTGGCTTGCACAAGGCAAGGGAGATCAAGCTGCCGCCGTTGTCGCCGAGATTCTCAAGGAGCACCCCGGCGACGACGTCGCCAAAGCGGTGAATGCTTCGTTGCTGATGAAGTCCGGCCAGCCGGAAAAGGTGCAAGGCGCCGTCAACGATTTCCAGGAGCTGGTTAAGAAGCAGCCTGATAATCCGCTCCTGCGGTTCGCTCTCGGGCAGGCTCTGCTGGCCAAAGGCGACCAGAATGAGGCGGCCGCTCAATTTCGCGAATCACTCAAGCAACGCCCCAGATACCTTCCGTCCATCATGGCGTTGGCTAAGCTGAGCCTGTCCAAAAAGGATTATACCCAGGCGCTTCAATACGCCAGCAGCGCCCTGGCCGTAAATCCCAAACTGACCGAGGCGCGCCTAGTGCGAACAGCGGCCCTGGTGGACACGCAACAGTACTCGGAGGCTCGCACCGAGTTGACCGCTCTCGCAATCGACCTTCCGCAGAACACCGAAGTTCAATTTCAGCTCGCGTCACTGGACTTGTCCGAGAAAAAATATCCTCAGGCCGAGACGCGCCTCGATCAGCTCTACCCGAAAGATAAGTATCGCGCGCTCGCCGGTTTGGCGGAAGCCTATCGACAGCAGGGCCAACTCGACAAAGCTTTATCGAGGCTGACACTGGAGTTGGGAAAGTCACGCGACACTGTTCCCATCCACTCTTTGCTGGCTGATACAGCGATGCGGGCCGCAAAGTACGACCTGGCTCTCGAGCAATATCAGCAACTATTAATCCTGCTTCCTAAATCCGCGCAACTGCAGATGCGCCTGGGCGTGGTCTATCAACTCAAAGGTGATTTTGCCAAAGCACTCGCTAGCTTCCAGGAGGCCAGCGACCTCGCTCCGCGCGACCCGGTCGTGACGGGCGCACTCGCGGACGCGTTTCGCATGACGGGCCGCAATGATGAGGCGGTGGCGGCCTATCGGCGCGTGCTGGCCTTGGAACCCGAGAATCTGAATGCCATCAACAATCTGGCTTACACGCTGCTCGACACCGGCGGCGCGCCCAATGAAGCGCAGAAACTCGCGGAACAGGCCGTGCAGAAGGCGCCGCGAAATCCTAGCTACGCCGATACTCTCGGCATGGTCTACCTCAAGAAGAATCTCGACGATAGCGCCTTACAGGTGTTTAGCGGCTTGACTCAAAGATTTCCAGACAATCCCGTATATCGCTACCATTACGCCCTAACGCTGACTCAGAAAGGCGAAAAGTCAAAGGCTAAGACCGAGCTCGAAGTCGCTCTTAGAAAAAGTCCTTCCGATCAACTGCGCAAAAACATTCAAACCAGCCTCGCCAAGGTCCAGCAATAATCCAGCGTTTGCCAACTTGGCTTAGGCGCCGGCTGGCAGCGTGTGGCTATCAGCCGCGCGTGTGGTTCCATAGAAAGGTATGCACGCTGAGCGCGATCGCATTCTGCAGTCGAACCGCCGGGAGAAATACTGGAGGCGTTGGGGACCCTACCTCTCCGAACGTTCCTGGGGCAATCCGCGCGAAGATTACAGCCCGGATGGGACCGCTTGGGATTACTTCACGCATGATCATGCCCGCTCCCGCACCTACCGCTGGACCGAGGATGGCATCGCCGGTATCTGTGACAATCACCAACGGCTTTGTTTTGCTTTCGCCTTCTGGAATGGCCGCGATCCGATTTTGAAGGAGCGACTGTTCGGCCTCGGAGGGACTGAAGGTAATCACGGCGAGGACGTCAAGGAGTATTATTACTACCTCGACTCCACGCCGACGCACTCCTACATGAAGTGCCTGTATAAATATCCGCAGTCGGAGTTCCCTTACTCGCAACTGGTGGACGTGAATCGCCACCGTTCCAAATCGGAGCTCGAGTACGAACTGATGGAAACCGGCGTTTTCGATCAGGACCGGTATTTCGACATCTTCGTCGAATACGCCAAGAACAGCGTCGACGATGTTCTGGCCCGCGTCACCGTCATCAACCGCGGACCCGATCCCGCAACACTGCACTTGCTGCCGACGGTCTGGTTCCGCAATACCTGGAGCTGGGGCTATGGCGTGCCTCGACCCGAGCTGGCGCGTTTGGATTCTCAGACTATCGTCATCAACGAGCATTCTCTGGGTGAGTTCAAGCTATGGCTGGAAGACGCTCCGCCGCTGCTCTTCACCGAAAACGAAAGCAATACCGAGCGATTATGGGGTTGGAGCGGCGCCGAGCGATATACCAAGGATGCCTTCCACCGCTACCTCGTCAACGGAGAGAAGGATGCAGTCAATCCGGACGAGACCGGAACCAAGGCCACCGGCGTCTATCGAATCGACCTTCAGCCCGGCGGCGACAAAGTGCTCCAGTTCCGCCTATATTCGGGAGAAGACCCTCAGCCGGATTTCGACCGCGTCTTTGCGGACCGCATCGAGGAGGCGAACGAGTTCTACAGCTTCGCGCCGGCGCGGTTGTCGGATGACGCGCGGATGGTACAGCGGCAAGCATTCGCCGGATTGCTGTGGAGCAAGCAGTTCTATCACTACGTCGTCGAGCAATGGCTCAAAGGCGATCCTGCCATGCCTCCGCCTCCTCCCCAACGCCTTCTGGGCCGCAACCGTGCTTGGATTCATGTGTACAACGACGACGTCCTCTCAATGCCCGACAAGTGGGAATACCCGTGGTTCGCCGCGTGGGACCTGGCTTTCCACACCCTCCCCTTCGCATTGGTTGATCCGGATTTCGCCAAGCGCCAGCTTTCGCTGCTGCTGCGCGAGTGGTACCAGGCGCCCAATGGACAGTTGCCCGCCTATGAATGGGAGTTCAGCGACGTCAACCCGCCCGTTCATCCCTGGGCTTGCTTCCGTGTTTTCAAAATCGACAAGAAGCTGACCGGCAAAGCGGATTATTCTTTTCTCGAATCGGCCTTTCACAAGCTTTTGATGACTTTTACCTGGTGGGTCAACCGCAAGGACTCGCAGGGCAACAACATCTTCGAGGGAGGTTTTCTCGGCCTTGACAATATCGGCGTGTTCGATCGTAGTAAACCGCTGCCCACCGGGGGTTTCATCGAGCAGGCCGACGGCACGGCATGGATGGCGATGTTCAGTCTTAACATGCTGAGAATCGCGATCGAATTGACGCCGCATGATCCGGCTTATGAGGATATCGCCAGCAAATTCTTCGAGCACTTTCTTTATATCGCTAGCGCGATGAATCGCATGGGAGACAACGGGCTGTGGGATGAACAGGATGGCTTCTTCTATGATTGGCTGCGACTTCCTGACGGGCGCAAGATTCCGCTCCGGGTGCGGTCAATGGTGGGGCTGATTCCGCTGTTTGCCGTTACGACTCTGGATGCCCATGCGATCGAGAAGCTACCCGGCTTCAAGCGGCGCATGACCTGGTTCGTGAAGCACCGGCCGGATTTGTGCGGCAATATCGCCTCCATCACCCGGCACGGAGTCGAGGAACGGTTGTTGCTCTCGATGATGCACCCCTCCCGGCTGCGCCGTGTGCTCGAAACGATGTTGGACGAAAACGAATTTCTTTCCCCGCACGGCATCCGCGGCGTTTCGCGCTATCACCGGGACCATCCTTTTGTGCTGCACGTCGACGGACAGGAGTACCGTGTCGACTACGAGCCCGCCGAGTCGACCACCGGAATCTTTGGCGGGAACTCCAATTGGCGCGGTCCGGTTTGGTTCCCGGTAAACTTTCTGATGATCGAATCGCTGCAGCGCTATCACCATTACTTCGGCGACGAATTGCAAGTCGAATGCCCGAAAGGCTCGGGTGTGATGCTGAACCTCTCGGATGTCGCGGCACATTTATCCCGCCGGCTTTCGCGTCTTTTTTTGAGGAACGAAGAAGGCCGGCGGCCGGCGTTCGGCGGCTCGGAAAAATTCCAGACCGATCCGCACTTTCGCGACCACATTCTCTTCTATGAGTTTTTCCATGGCGACAATGGCGCAGGCCTGGGCGCCAGCCATCAGACCGGATGGACCGCGCTGGTGGCGAAGCTGTTGCAGCAAAGCGGGGAGTGAGCCTCGCCTGCCTCACAATGGTAAGCTCTAATTGTCTGATATTCAGACAATTGGGCAAACATGGAAACAGGGAGAGTGGGTAAGCGGGGCGTTGTGGTTGTTCCAGCGCGGCTGCGCAAGAAGTTCGGCATTGAAGAGGGATCTTTGGTCATCACAGAAGAGCGGGAGGATGGCATCCTCATTCGCCCTGCTGTTGCCCTACCCGTCGAAATTTACACTCCCGCTCGTAGGGCACAATTTCTTCTGTCGAACGCTGTCGATCGCAAGGATTACCTGGCGGCGCGAAGAGAAGTGAAGAAGATGGGCCTGGATCCCGATAAGATTTCACATTGCAAGATGAAACGTTGAGTGGACAGGCTATTTCTCGACGCGAACGTTCTCTTCTCGGCGGCGTATCGCGAAGATGCGGGGCTCGCGAGGTTCTGGAAACTGAATGTTGAGCTTCTAACTTCCGCATATGCCGTTGAAGAAGCTCGAGTGAACCTTTACGATGATGCACAAAGAAGCAGACTCGCGGGGCTGGTCAGCGGCATTGAAGTGATCTCCAACACTTCTTCAGGGCCTCTGCCAAGCGGAGTCGATCTGCCCGAAAAGGATTGGCCCATTTTGCTGAGTGCAATTCAAAGCCGCGCGACTCACCTCATCACAGGAGACAAGGCTGACTTTGGAAGATATTTTGGGAATACGATAGCGGGTATCATTATCCTTTCGCCCGCGGCTTACCTGAGGAGCCGGCGGACCAGGAGGCTTGACTAGCCGCGCAGCAGCCGCACCGCGGCCGTCAGGTCACTCCCCGTTTGAGCGGCGCCCGCCGCAGACGCTCCATCCGCGGCCGGTTGCTCATCGCCTTCACCAGGCGCCAGAAACAGATTTGCTTCCATGCCGTGCTGCTTGGTGTACAGATCGTAATACCGGCCGCGCGCGGCGTACAGTTCTTCGTGCGTGCCCCGTTCGAGGATGCGCCCCGCCTCCACTACCAGTATTTGATCGGCCCGCCGGATGGTCGACAAACGGTGCGCGATCACGAATGTCGTGCGCCCTTGCATCAGGTATTTCAGCCCTTCCTGAATCAGGGCTTCGGACTCGGAGTCAAGACTCGAGGTCGCCTCATCCAGAATCAGAATGCGCGGGTCTGCCAGGATGGCGCGCGCGATCGAAACCCGCTGCCGCTGCCCACCCGAGAGTTTCACTCCACGCTCGCCGACGATGGTGTCGTACTTCTTCTCGAACCCTTCAGCAAATTCATCGACGCGAGCGATCCGGCACGCCTTCATAATCTGCTCTTCCGTCGCGTTGGGCCGGGCGAAGGCAATATTCTCGCGAATGGTACCGTCGAACAAAAAGGTCTCTTGCAGCACTACTCCAAGCTGAGTTCGGAAGGAATCCAGCCGAACGGTGGAAAGGTCGACGCCGTCCACAAAAATGGCGCCGGTTTCGGGCGTGTGAAAAGCCGTGATCAACCCAATGATGGTCGACTTACCGGAGCCGGACGAACCCACCAGCGCGGTGACCGTATCGGGTTCAGAGCGGAAGGAAACGTCGTGAAGCACCGCCTTGCCGGCGTCGTAGGAGAAGTTAACGTGGTCGAAGACCACCTGCCCCGTAATGGGCGGCAGAGAAACGGTCCGGCGCGGATCGGCATCCTCGGGCCGCTCGCGTAAGACCTCGCGTGTGCGCTCGAGTCCTGCCAGGGCTTCGGTCAATTGGGTCCCGATGGCGACGATCTGAAACATGGGCGCGATCAGGAACGCCAGGAACATGGTATAGCTCATGAACCCGCCCAGGGTCATGGTCCCGGCGGTGATCTGGCGCGCGCCCACGAACATGATCAGGGCTCCCACCAGGCCCATAAGAACGGTGGCGGAGAGGCTCATGAAAGACGTGGCGGTCAGACTCTTTAGAACGTTATCGAGCAGCCGCTGCACGCCTTGACTGAAAACATCTTCTTCACGCGCTTCGGCGTGATAACCTTTCACCACGCGCACGCCACCGAGCGACTCGGTCAGCCGGCCGGTCACTTCGGCATTGATTTTTCCTCGCTCGCGGAAAATGGGCCGGATGGTGGTGAATGCCCTGCGCAGCACCAGCAGGAATGCGATCATAATCACCAGCGCGAGTACGGTGAGGAGCGTGCTGATGTATAACAAGACTGCGAGGACCATGACGGCCATCAATACGCCGCCGATGAACTCGATCAATCCGGTGCCTAATAGATTTCGAATGCCTTCGACGTCGGTCATGATGCGCGAGACCAGTACGCCGGTTTTGTTGGCGTCGTAGTAAGCCACCGGAAGATGGCCGACGTGCGCCTGAACTTTGCGGCGCAATTCGGCGATCAGCTTTTGGCCCGCCTTGGAAACCAGTTGCGTCATTCCGAACGAAGTGACGCCTTGAATGAGAGTGGCGGCGATCACGGCCAGCACCAGCGGCACCAGCCACTGGGTCTGATGTTTGTTAATGACGTTATCGATCAGGAATTTGGTGGATCCCGGCAGCACGAGGCTGCAGATCTTGTTGATAAACATCAACAGGAATCCCACGGCAAGCACGCGCCTGCGCGGGCGCATCATCTCGCGGATGTCAGGCCACAGCTCGCGCAAACGCTCCGACGAGCTCTTTTTGGAGGTTTTCGGATTCACAACAGTTTAAACTATTGTATTTGATGCGCCCCTATCGCCGTTGGATGCCGAGATAAGCCATGCCAA
>Ga0210401_10000706_pt1 | contig 40499 bp, 27 predicted proteins | sample IncBWH32MmetaG_FD_150866 | JGI IMG/M metagenome (GOLD analysis project Ga0210401, IMG submission 150866) | Forest soil microbial communities from Barre Woods Harvard Forest LTER site, Petersham, Massachusetts, United States - Inc-BW-H-32-M | ecosystem: Environmental > Terrestrial > Soil >... | reverse complement strand
TAGTGGCCAAGCCGTGGCTATACGTGTAACCGGCAGTGAAGGAGACTCCGTGGGAAAGCCGCTTCGTCAGGGTCGTCTGTAGGCCGTTGTAGTTGGACCGCCCGTCGTTCGAGAGCTGGTCGACGAACCCGAGCCAGGGGAACTTGGTCCCCACAATCGGGCTGGGGGTTCCGTTGGCCAGCGTTTGATTCAGATCTCGGAAGCCCTCCAAACGGGAACCGTGGGTACCGACATACTCAACCTCCAGCGAGAGATCGTTGCCGAAAGCGTGCGTGACTCCGAAATTCCATGAGGTGACGTAAGGCGTCGTGAGATTCGGATCGACAGACAAGATGTTGCACTGTCCCGGATCCGATCCCACGCCGTCTCCGCACGCGGGCGCAACTGAACTCGGGAAGACAACGCCATTCCAGTTGAGCGAGCTCTTGCCGACTTTGGCCACGAGAAGCGGATTTGAGCCGCCGCCGGCAAGCGTGGTTGGCGCCACACTGCACGTATTGCCCGGAAGGACGTCCGCCGTGGGGCAATAGATAATGTTGGCTGCCGTAGGCACTGCTGCGACCGTCAGCGCCGTGCTGTTTTGAAGGTCTCCCTCCTGCAACAGCGTCGCAATCGTCAGCACCGAGTACATGATATTGAATCCGGCGCGAACGACGGTTGTGCCTTTCCCGGTGACATCCCACGCGATTCCAACACGTGGAGAGAAGTCCTTATGATCGCCCTTCCACAGACTGCCTCCCAATTGCGACTGGTCGGCCATTCCGCTTGGCGAAGACGGGTCAAAGCTGCCAAACAGACCGCTAGCCTCCTTCACGGGCGATACGTAGGAGTACCGGAGACCCAAGTTCACGGTGATTTTGGGTGTCAGGCGCCAGTCATCCTGAGCAAATCCGGCGTATGACATCCAGTTTGAGACGCGGGTCGGATTGCCGGTGAGGAGATATCCTCGCGACGGGTTTCCGGAGAAGAAATCTTCGAGAGGCGTGCTGCTGCCTCCCATGGTTTGGCCACCCTGGAAATCGATGCGGCCCCTTGCGGTGTCGAAAGAAGCGGAGTCGACTTCAATGTGCGCTATCTCGATGCCGAACTTGAAGGTGTGCTTGCCCAGCAAATAAGACACATTGTCCTGACCGTCGTAGTACGGGTTGTGGAAGTCAAACGGCCGATTGTGCCAGGTGCCAAGCTTTTCGTAGCCGGTAAGATTGATATTCGGCAATCCGCCGGTACTTGTGATCCCCGTGTCGATTGGATAGCCCGAGGCAGTCCCATTGGCGAGAACGCCGGCGTCGGCCGGGAAAAAGTTGAAGTCTACCTTGTTGTAACCGAAGCGCATTTCGTTGACCAGGGTGGAATTGGGGGTATAGACCCAAGCCCCGGATGCCGTGTAGGTGCGGATGGGTGCGTTGTCCTCGAACGCCGCATTCACGAAGGGGTGATCTTCCCCCAGGCTGGAGTAGTTGCCGATCAGCAGGAGTCCATTCAGCGTATTTTTGTCGTTGATGTGGTAGTCGATTTTTCCGACCCCGTTGTCGCTCACATTGGTGTTCGGAAACGTACTCGTATAGCCCTTCGCGGTGCCCGTATTCGCGGGCCACAAACCACCGGTGCACGAGTAGGAGGCAAAGCCCGCCGGCGTTGTGGGCAATGGCGTTGGGCATCCGGCCAGCGCCAGGCTGACAGGACTAACAGTTAGGCCCGGTGTTGCTTGTACAGCCTGGATCGCGTCCACCATGCTGAGCTTCGCATTCGTTCCGCCGAGCGAATCCGTGACCGGAATACCACCCGTGACGATCGCGTTTCCGACGAACGATCTCAGCCCCTCATAACCCGCCAGGAAGAAGAGCTTGTCCTTCTTGATCGGCCCGCCGACCACCCCGCCGAACTGCTTTAATTGCGCCGGTAGCCGGTCGCAGAAATGCGGAATGGGATTGACGCAAGTCCCGCTGACCGGCGCGGGGTTAAAGGCGTTGCGCGCCGCCCAGGATTCGTCGCGGCCGAACGCGTACGCCGTCCCGTGGAACGAATTGGTTCCGGACTTGACGCCGACGTTGACGACGGCGCCGGGCTTCCAGCCGAACTCCGCCTTGGCATTCTCCTCGAGATTAAATTCCTGAATCGCGTCGATGGGCAGAATGGTCGCTCCATCGGTGAACGGACTTGGCATGTTTGCAATCGGCCGGGAATCGTAGAAGTTGGCGTTGATGATGCCATCCACCATCCAGGCGGATTCATCGGGGCGGACGCCGTTGGAACTCTGCGTCCATGGGCCGCCTCCAGGCTGCACGGTCACGCCCGGGCGCAGGGAGAGCAGGTTCTGGTAGTTCCGGCCATTCAGGGGCATGTCATTGATGTCGGCGTTGTCCAGCGTGCCGCCGAGGGTGGCGTTCGTGGTCTCCACGAGCGGGGCAGCTTCGGTGACGGTCACCGTCTGTTCCTGCTCGCCGGGTTGCAGGGTCAAATCCACCCGGACTTCCTGGCCGACCTGGATCGCTACGTTGGCGCGGTCCAGCCGCTTGAAGCCCTTGGCTTCGCCGCGAACCGTGTAGGTACCGGGCGTCAGATTCGGTGCGTTATATTCCCCGGCGTCGTCCGTGGTGAGCGTGCGGGTTACGCCGCGCTCGACGTCCGTGACGGTGACCGTAGCGCCGGCGACCACGCCGCCGCTCGTGTCGGTGACCGTACCGAGGATCCGTCCGTTACTGGATTGCGAAAACGCCGGAACGCCGAGCAGCAGCAGGGCAAGCATTCCGCCCAGCCATTGCATCGCCGTCTGGCAAGAAAGACTCCAAGTTCTTTTGTCTATGAGAGTCAAATGATTCATTCCTGGACCTCCTGTCCATAACGATCTGTCTATAAAGTCAAAGTCATTGCTTCGGAATCAAACTCGAACGCACCACCCACCCGTAATCTCGGTCTCGACTGCGCACACACCCACTCGGACCCAAGTCAGACCTCTCCGCGAAACAAAGGGGAGAAATCCCCCTGACAATCGCATTTGCGCTGGTTTCGGACACATGTCCTCCGAAACATTTTTTAAGTAAGGGAAGCGTTCGCGCTGACGACCGCGACGCAGGGCCTGGAGGAGGTCACGCTCTACGCAGCCGGCACCTTGCACCGGACTGCGTTACAAATGGCACCCACCCTGGTAAAACTACTTGGCCGATTTATTAAGCTCTAATTCCAGTATAAAACCCCATGGAAAGAGACCCAACACCCTTACTTATGATGAGCGGATTTTGATTCCTGGAAACTCGCGTGTCAAGAAGATTTTCACCGCCTGCTGTCGTAATCGAAATGGAAACACGAGGTGAAGGAGCAACTCGCCGGTAATAATTCCCCACCGCGAGACGCGATCTCTAAACTTTCGCGTTCGCTTCGAAATGAATTCAGGCCTTCGCGAGTTCTGCGGCAGCGACGAAGCCCGCGCCAAGCCTCCCACGAAACGAAAACGGGCGCGGCCTCGATCAAAGCCGCGCCCGTTTTCTAATTCAAGTCAGCGGCCAGTGCGAAGTAGTCTTCGCACCGGCCGGTTAGACGATTAGAACGAGAGCTTCAATCCGACCTGCATCACGCGCTGGCTACCTGAACCGATCAGCGGGTTGCCGGCCGCGAAGTCCGGCGTCAGGAACGAAGCGCCGAACGCCGTGTTCGGACCCGGAGCGTTGCCAGTGTTGACGGAACTCGAAGCGCCCGATGGGTTGGCTGCGACGGGATGGTTCAGGACGTTGAAGACTTCCCATCGAGCCTGAATTCCATAGCGCTCCTTGAACGTGAAGTTCTTGAAGATCGAGAAGTCCCAGTCTTTGAATCCCGAGTCGCGGAGAATGTTCCGGCCCATGTTGCCAAACGTTCCGAGCGCTGGCGGAGTAATGAATGAGTTGCCATTCGGTGAGATATAGCAACCCGCGATCTCGAGCGGAGTGCCCACGGCTCCCGATTGCCCGGCGTGGGTTTGGCAAGCGCTAACCTGAGCTGCGGTCGCCAAAGTGGACACGCCGCCGTATGGGGTCGTGACGGTACAAAACACGTTGCCTGTAGTAAACGGCAAGGACGCAGCAGGCGCGGGCGGCTGTGCGACCGCACAATCCGGGAAGCTATTCTTGCCCGACGAGAAGTCGGCCGGATTGCCGGAGAGGTTCCAACGGTCCGCGTTTTCACCGGTCCCGCTAAAGTTGTCGGCCGGATCGTAGGTTTGCCACGGCTGTGCAGTAGCGAACGTCACGATCGTGTTGAGCTGCCAGCCTTCCAGTAGCTGGCCGAAGCCCTTGACTCCGGGGATGTTGTACGTTGCGGTGGCAGTCAAGCGATGGCGGACATCGAAATCGCTGCTGGCGTAGTCTTGTGCGAGATTATTGCTATTCTCGGGGTTCAAGCCAAACCGATTCAGCGACCCGTTGTCCAACCCATGGCCGTAGGTGTATCCCACGTTAAACAGCACCCCATGGGATAGGCGCTTGGTCACGCTGACTTGCAGGCTGTTGTAATTGGAATAAGCGCTGTTCCCTATCTGGTAGATATACCCCAAGTATGGGAACTTGTTGAAGAACGGGCGAGCCTCTTGCGTGGCCTGCCCGTTTCCGGGACAGTTGTTTGAAGCCGCCGGGGATACGACGCACTGCACCCCTGGCGTATTCGTCCCGATGGCTCGATTCGGTCCGCACGCGTCGACGGATTGCGCAACCGTCAGGGTATTCAGACAATAAGCTGCACCGAGCGGACTCTGATTGATGTCCGTAAAACTCAGGAGCCGGTAGCCGTGGTTGCCGACATACTCCACTTCGACGGACAGGTTGGAACCAAAGGCGTGCGTCACGCCCAAGTTATAGTTGATAATAAAGGGGAGCTTGAGATTCGGGTTCACGGACATGAGGTCGCACGGTGCAGGTTTTCCAGCTACGCCATCCCCGCACTGCGGGCCGCCCGTCGATCCCGGCAAGACGGTCTTCTGTCCGCTGCCGCACGCCGATGCCGCGAACACCGGTCCGCTCGTAATACCTGGATCCCAGCAAAGCTGGGAAGGCGCAAAGCCAGCGGAACCAAGGTTGTTTGTGCCGCCGCCGGATCCAGGACAAGTGATCGGAAGTAGGCCTTGAATCCCACAAGAGATGGTGGCTGCGGTCGGGATGGCGTTAATTGCGGTGGAACCGTCCCCCTGCATGTTGAATTGTCCTTCGAATGTTTCCAGCGTCCACGTTTCGTGAATCATGCCGATGCCGAGCCGGAGCACAGTGGTCCCGTTGCCCCTCATGTCCCAAGCCAAGCCAAAGCGAGGCTCGAAATCGAACGGATCACCCTTCCAGATCGTAGTGTATCCGGGCTGACCTTGCTGAACCATACCGGTCGGCGACGCCGGATCGAAGTTGCCGATGTTACCGAATGCGTCCTTGAACGGCGTGAAGTTCATATAGCGAAGACCCAGGTTCACGATCACCCTCTGGTTCACGCGCCAGTCGTCCTGGACATACCCCGCGTAGTTAAAGGCAGTCAGTTTGGACAGCGGTTGGCCGGATAACAGCGTTGCCCCGGAAAGAGCTCCCGCGAAATAGTCCTCCAGCGAGGTCGAACTGCCGCCGAACAGCTGCGTTCCGAAGAAATTGAAACGACCGCGGCCGTTATTGAACACCTCCGCGTCGGCTTCGACGTGCGCGAATTCGCCGCCGATCTTGATCGAGTGCTTGCCCCTGAGCAGGGAAACGGAGTCCTGGACATCCCAATATGGATTGGGAGTAAAGTATTGGGGGCGGTTAAACGCGGTCCCTACGACCGGAGTCCCGCCATTCCCGAACCCTGTGATGACGATACTCGGTAGCCCGCCAGCCAGCGGATTCGTTACGCCCGTGTTGACCCCGTAGGAACTCGCGGGGCTACTCGAGTCGATATTGACGAAGTCAAAAGTCGTCTTGTCATACCCGAAGCGCGCTTCATTCACCACATTGGAGCTGGGAGTATAGACCCAACTCGCGGTGATCGACGTGGCCCGAATTGGCGCATTATCCGTCGCCGGTTGCGAAACGAAAGCGTGGTCTTCTCCAGTCGAATTGTAGTGGCCGTAGAAAAACATTCCGTTGAAAGAATTCTTGTCATTCGGGTGGTAATCAAGTTTCCCAACCCCGTTGTCGCTGGTGTTCAGAGTGGGGAAAGTGCTGAGGAAGCTAGTCGATGTGCCGGAATTGGGGAATATTTGATTGCTCCCGTCCATACCGTTGCAAGTGGCGGTCGTCGCTGTTGGCTCGGTGCATCCGGCCAGTTTCTCGCTCACCGCACTTCTCGGTATGCCCGCTCCTTGAAGGGCCTTAATCGCGTCCACCATGCTCTTCGAGGGATCGCCGACTGACGCGGTGGCCGGAACCGATATGCCTCCGACGAAGCCAATGAGTGAACGCAACCCTTCATATCCACCAAAGAAAAACAGCTTGTCTTTTATGATTGGGCCGCCTGCCACGCCGCCGAATTGCTTCAGCTGCGCAGTCGTCTGCGGGCACGTCCCATCTGGTTGAAGCAATGCGGGAGAGCAGCCAGCGGGATTCGAAATATTGAAGTAATTTCGGGCATCCCAGTTTTGATACCGGCCGAACGCGTATGCATCGCCGTGAAGTGTATTGGTCCCCGACTTGATTCCAACGTTGACGATGGCCCCGGCCTTCCAGCCGTACTCCGCCTTAGGATTCTCCTGGAGGTTGAATTCCTGAATGGCATCCACGGGCAGGATCGTCGCCCCGTCCGTGAACGGGCTCGGCATGTTGATCACCGGACGGCCGTCGAAGAAGTTGGAGTTAATTATTCCCTCCACAAGCCACACCGATTCATCCGGGCGCACGCCGTTAGTGCTCTGCGTCCACGGGCCGCCGCCGGGCTGAAGCATGACGCCGGGGCGCAAGCCGAGCAGGTTCTGGTAGTCGCGACCGTTCAAAGGCAGGTCGACGATGTCCGCGTTCTCCAGCGTACTCGTAAGACTGGCGTTGGTCGTTTCCACCAGAGGCACGGCCTCGGTAACCGTTACAGTCTGATTCTGCTCGCCGGGCTGCACGGTGAGGTCCACGCGAACTTCGTGGCCCACCTCGATTACGACGCCCTGGCGCTCAATTCTCTTGAAGCCCTTGGCCTCGGCGCGAACCGTATAGTTGCCGGGGATCAGGTTCGGAGCGTTGTACGCTCCCGCGTCGTCCGTGGTCAGGGTACGAGTGATACCCCGCTCCGTGTCGACGACGGACACCGTGGCGCCGGAGATGACGCCGCCGCTTTGGTCGGTAACCGTTCCCAAAATACGTCCGAAGCTGCCTTGCGAATACGCAGGCAGGCAAAGTAAAAGAATCGCGAAAACTCCACCCAGTGCTTGCGCGGCTTTTTTCGTCCGCGCGCCCCAACACCCCTTCACCACTTCCAGGACTGAACTCATTTTCCGGACCTCCTGTCAAAGCTTTCGTCCAAAGAGTCGTTTCCGATTCTTGCCAGCACCCCACCCAAAACAAGTCCCCCAAGCAGACAAACCTCGGAACCCCGACGAACATCTACGGTTCCAGTCTGCCGCCCCATGAATTCCGGCCCTGCCGGTTGCATGCAAGGCTCCGCACTGCCTAACCCGTAATTAAAACGAGGTGGACTTCCGACAGAAGGTAAAGCGCGCGACTAATATCAAGTCACGCGTTGCGCCAAAATGTATTCTCGATTGATGAACACCCAAGGCACATTTACCATCCCCCTGACCACGGACGGTCACTACACCCATGACCTATCCCTTGGAAAGGCCCCACCACCCTTGATGGGGGCGATTCTTCATCCGAGTTAGGTCCCAGTCAAGCTTTATTTTTGTCAAAAATCGTGCTGGATACTGAGGGATAATCTTGCGCTACAGCAGAATAGGGGCGCAACCGGACTTCCGCCCGCGACATCTAAGGCCGCCCTGAAATCCCAAAAGAAACGGCCTGGCAGGAATCTTGACTCCGGGCTACTCCTCCGCGTTACTCCCCCGCGCCCAAGGGAAGAAAGTACTGCGTGCCCTTGACCGGCTCCTGTAAACGGCGCAGAAGCTGCTGGAGATCGGCGTTGCGCTCGACGAAATCAATTTCGGAAGTATTGATCACCAGGAGGTTCGACGCGGAATAGCGGAAAAAGAAATGCTCGTACGCGCGCACGACTTCCTCGAGATACGCGCGGGAGATTTGCGATTCGGCGGGAGACCGTTTCCTGGCGATGCGTTCGCGCAGCACTTCGGGGGTCGCTTGAAGATAAATCACCAGATCGGGAGGCTTCAGTCCCTCGGCAAACATTTCAAAGTAGCGCTCGTAGAGCTTCAACTCTTCGTTGTCCAGGTTGATATAGGCGAAGATCTTGTCCCTCTCGAAGAGATAGTCCGCGACCACGGGCGAGGCGTCGCTTTGCTGCGTTTCGAGAAGGCGCCGGCGCCGCTCGATCAGGAAATAAAACTGCGCGCGAAACGCCGCGCCCGGCTTCTCCCGGTAAAAATCGGCGAGGAACGGATTGTCTTCCGGATCGAACACACGCCTTGCATGCAACCGGTCGGCGAGGACCTGAGCCAGCGTCGATTTCCCCACACGAATGGGGCCCTCGATCGCGATCGTGCGCGGCGGCTCGAACGCCGGCGCCGTCTGCGGAGCGGAGGAAGATCGCGGCATGGGTCGGGATTATAGCCGAAAGTCCGGCGATTGGAGTTGTGGCAATCCCGCCGGGCAAGGCTGGCGCAATGGCAAGAAAAAGCGCGGCGTGAGAGAACTACGAGGAAGCCGCCGCGCTTCGAGCTAGGCGAGCTTGGCAGGATTGCTGCGAGGCTGCGGCGTGACGCTGCGCGGAGAAAACGGAAACGCGGCGGGCGCGGCGGGCAGCTCAATCCGGAAAGTGGCGCCACCCTCCGGGCGGTTATAGCAGGAGATTTCCCCGCCCTGATCGCGAACCAGGCCGTAACAAATGCTCAAACCGAGCCCGGTCCCCTTGCCCACCGGCTTTGTGGTGTAAAACGGATCGAAGACCAGATTGGGATCGCGCATGCCCGGTCCGGTATCGGAGAAAAGGATGACCACCTTTCCCTTTTCAAAGAGCGTTCGCACGGTGAGCGTGCCGCCGCCGGCTTCCTGCATGGCGTAGACCGCGTTATTGATGATATTCGTGAAGACCTGCAGCATTTGATTCATGTCGGCGCGCACTTCCGGAATTCCCGTAGTAGCCTGCGCATCGATGCGGATATTTTTCCCGCGGAGATCGAACCGGCGGAACTGCGCCGCCGTGTCAACGACGGTGTTGATGTCGATCGTCGAGCGCTGCTCGCTGGGCGATTGACGGGCGAAGCTGAGCAAATTGTTGACCAGCGTGCGCGTGCGCCGCGCCTGCTCGCGAATCTTTTCCGCAAGCGATCTCGTCCTCTCTCCCATCGCCGGATCGTCGGCCAACAGCTCGGAATATCCCAGAATCGCCGTGAGCGGATTGTTGATTTCGTGCGCGGCGCCTCCGACGAGCTGCCCGATCGACGCCAGTTTCTCCGACTGCACGAACTGCGTTTGCAGGCGCTTTAGATTGTCGAGCGAATCCTGCGAGGCGCGCAGCAACCGAACACGCTCGCGGTCAATCAGTTCGTGGCGCAGGAACGCCAGGGAACCGAGGGGAAGCACGGCCGCGAGGGTCACGAAAATGCGAAACTGATGCACGGCCATGGGCGCGTGGCTGAATTTCATGCACCACATGCCAATCACCGGCAGCGAGAGAAGCGCCAGCCGCGCCAGGCGCGAAGCCCACGGCGAATCGTCGGCGGAATGATCTTCCTGGGGCGCCTCGTCTCCGGAGGCTGAGGCAAAGTTAGGTTCCTCCCCGCGATTCTGGTACGCCAGGATGCCCGCAACGCAAAGCCAGAGAAACGAAATCAGAAGCGGCAGGTCGTAGAGACTGCCCCTGGTGTACGTGCCACGTCCCACCATCATTTGGATTGCCAACAATCGAAGGACATAAATGGTCCTCGCACCCGCAAGATGCGCGTAGACCTGCCGCCAGTATCCCCTGGTTTGCAGGCAGAGTGCGCCGGCCCCGCCGACGAAGACCAGATTCTGAAGCAATGCAATGGCGCTGAAGGCCCGAACGTAATTCCGGCCGTCTGCCACAACGTACTGCCAGGGAACAACGGCGAAGACGTAGAGGTAAAGCCACCAGCACAGAATCAGCGCAAAGTCCACGTAGCGATACGCATTCCTGCGGTCATCCGGGCGCTTGTGCGGCTGCAGGGCGAGCGCTGCAATCATGGGTATGGCGTGCAGGTAAAAGACGACGTCCATGTTGAAATGAGCGCCGTTGAAGAGATACGGAGTATTCCGATGCTGGTAAACCTGTATATAGGTCCAGATTGTCTGTCCCGCAAGCCAGAACGAGCTGCCCAGAGCAAGCAGCATCCAGAAAGCTCTCTTGCGCCAGTCGGGGGTTACCGCGTTGATCAGAAGAGAGCCGTTGACGAGCAGCGGCATCAGGCAGAGCAGGACATCCGCCGCCGAGGTTCGCGCGATGCCGGCCGGGACCCACAAGCAAACGGCAACGTATCCTGCAAGCAGGAGGATCCAGGCGGATCCGACAAACCAGGCGGCGCGGGAGAAAGGTCTCATATTCCGACAGATTCCTGATTCTACCCTGAAGGGGGAAGCCTCCCGATTCGGCGAGGTACAGGTATGACGAAAACATAACAAGCGGAATGCGGCGCTTCCGGCGGTCACGAGCCCGGCGGCTTAGCGGCCGCCCCAAAGCGCGCTTGCCTGGGAATCACGGGGCGCTCGCGCCGCGTTCGCATTGCCGCGACGGAAGGAATAAACTAGCTGCCATGGCGGAGAGCGTCGCACAGGAGAAACGATCGATCGAAGAGGCGAGGGCGGATTTCCTTGCGCGCTTCCCGGCCTACAAGCAAACCGCTCTGCTCGACGAACTGCGCGCCACGGAATATCGACGCCTCGACGAATGCGGCCAGGTGTACCTCGACTACACCGGCGGCTCTCTTTACGCCGAATCGCAAATCCAAAAGCACTTTGAGCTCATGCGCTCCGGAGTCCTCGGCAATCCCCACTCGGCGAATCCCGCTTCAGCGGCAATGACGGAGCACGTCGAGCGGACGCGCCGCGCCGTCCTGCGCTATTTCAACGCGCCAGCCGAGGATTACATCCTTGTTTTCACGCAGAACGCTTCGGCGGCGCTCAAGCTCGTCGGCGAATCGTTTCCGTTTGCGCCGGGCAGCCGCTATCTGCTCACGTTCGACAACCACAATTCCGTAAACGGCATTCGCGAATTCGCGCGGGCCAAGGGCGCTTTGATCAGTTATACGCCACTTGTCATTCCCGACTTACGGCTGGACGTAGCGCGGCTCGAAAAAATGCTGAGTGAAGTCGATCCGGCCGCCGCCAACCTCTTTGCCTTCCCGGCGCAATCCAATTTCTCCGGAGTGAAGCATCCGCTCGAAGTCGTCGCGACCGCGCAACGTAAAGGCTGGAGCGTCCTGCTCGACGCGGCTGCCTTTGTACCCACAAATCGCCTTGACCTGTCCGCCGTCCAGCCCGACTTCGTCACGTTGTCGTTCTACAAGATATTTGGCTATCCCACGGGCGTTGGCGCATTGATCGTACGCCGCTCCGCGCTGCCGAAGCTGAAGCGCCCGTGGTTTGCGGGCGGCACGGTGAATTTCGCGTCCGTACAGGGCCAGACGCACGTGCTCTCGCCGAACGAAGCCGCGTTCGAGGACGGCACGCTCAACTATCTCGCGATTCCCGCCGTGGAAATCGGTCTGCTCCACATCGAAGCGATTGGCATCGAGGCGATCGGGGAGCGTGTGCGCTGTCTAACCGGCTGGCTTCTGGAGGAACTCCTCGCACTGCGGCACGGCAACGGCCGCGCCATGGTGCGCATCTACGGCCCGGCCAACACCGAGGCGCGCGGCGGCACGGCGACGCTCAATCTCTACGACCCGCAGGGACACTTGCTCGATTACCGCCGCGTCGAGGAGCTCGCCGGCGAAGAGGGGATTTCGCTGCGTACCGGATGCTTCTGCAATCCCGGCGCGGGCGAAATCGCCGAGGGCCTGACGGAAGACGATATGCGCGCCGGCTTCACCCTGGGCGAGGAAATCAACCTGCTCAGTTTTGTCCGCATGATGCAGGAGCGCGGCCACAAAAGCGCCGGCGCGATCCGCGCCTCCACAGGACTCGCCACCAATTTCGCCGACGTCTGGCGCTTCTTCCGCTTCATCGCTGGCTTCCGCGACCAAACGCGCCTTACCATCGGGGACGTCAGCTTCGATATCGAATCCTGCCGCATCATCCGCGATGGAAGCTAAACCTGCAAAATGCCGCCAATTAAGAAGAACGCCAAACGTAATCGATACTGTCAGCTACCGGCGCCGATGAGCGTAACTGGACGCTCCTCAAGCATCACAAACGCTTTCGTTAATGCCATCATTCCGGTTATTGAGCCAACCGAGGAAGAAGAGTTGGAGGCGCCTCGAATCCTTCACATCGATCCGATGAACATCCGCTGCGCCTACTGTGGAGACAAATACACGGAAATGGGACCACCTTCGCCCCATCATCAGCAACCAGGAACCGACGGGATTCATTACGGAGATAGCAAACCTGGTTCCGAGCTGCGGGAAATGCAATCAATCGAAGCGCAAGTCTTACTCGCGTTCTTGGATGAAAGGAGTGCCCGCCTTTCGCCCAAGTCTCGGGGAATTCCTGATTTGCCGGAGAGAGTGGCTCGACTCCAAAGATATGAGGCTTGGCGCGAACCGCACAAGATTGATTTTGCCAAGGTCGTCGGTCAAGAAATGTGGCTGAGACACAGAAAGAACTGGCGAAGCGTGTTGGACTTGCTCAAGGAGAGCCACGAACTCGCTACGGAAATCCGTACCATCGTTGCAAAAGTGATTTAGATGGCGGAGGGGGAGGGATTCGAACCCCCGGGACCCTTTCGGGCCCAACGGTTTTCAAGCTCGCGTAAGTAACTACTCTGATTATCCCTAAATTGCGCGTGAGTGCGTCCGACGCGGGTTTCGGAAATTGGGATTGCTCCCGTGTTCCCTCTCTATCCCCCGATTTGTATGTTCTCTCGTCACTGTGGCGTCACAGGTCCTGCTGGTGCTGTCCAAACCTACTTGAGTGCGTCGGCTAGTTTCCGAGAACCGAACTTATGAGGCCGTGAGACGATGGGCGATGAGAATCGCCGAGATATCCACATCTTTCCCGCGACCGCGGCTCACACAATGTATGAAGTGCACTGATGATTGACGGACAAAGCGAAGAATGCCAGAATCGCGTCCAACACGGGGAGGTGGTCATGCGAAATAATTTGGTGGCGTGTCTCACGGCGTGGGTCGTTTTTTCAGTTCTGCCCGGTGCCGCCTTCGCGCATCACGGCGGCGCGGCCTACGATACATCAAAAATGACAACGGTGACGGGGACTGTCACGGAATTTGAATTTACCAATCCTCATGTCATCATCGGCATGGACGTCAAGGATCCCGCGACAGGGAAAATCGAGAAATGGCAGGGCGAACTCACAAGCCCCAATCATCTTTCTCGGGTGGACTGGACTAAGGACACGATCAAAGTGGGCGACGGACTTACGATGAGTGGAGCGGCGCTAAAGAGCGGGGCAGCCGCAATGGCGATTCGCAAGATTATGAAAAATGGCGAGGAAATCTCGACAAGCGGCGGCGACAACTGAAGTCATGCCTCTGTTAACACCGTTACTAAGCGGATTTGCCTAGCCGCAGCCAGTCTCTCCTCAGTTCGTCCTCCCTCGACACGGTGCCGTCCGCACGCCTCAGTCGGATTTAGACGGAGGCTTTCCGCCCCGTTTCTCTCGAACATCCAGGGATACCCAGATTGGGCCGGATCGCGGGGGCGTGCTGCGTTGTACCTCAAACGAAAGCCTAAGGTGTTGGCCTAGGGAAATCGGTGCAGGCGTGTTCCAGAATATGCCAATCGGCCCGCAGTTGATAGTTGATCAGCGCTTTAATTGGTTTCGTATAGGCCTTCGGGTCTTCTATCGTCATGTCGATCTGCAAGCTGTTCCTGTCCACGCGCCGAATGCGCTCAGTCAGGTGCAACTCGTCGGAATGAGGATGGCCCGCGCGATCGAGCCAGGTCTTGTCGTTAAAATTCGTCGTATCGACGACGAGCGTGTCTCCCTCCCAACGCCCGATCGAATCGCCCATCCAGAGGAGCTCGCCGGAATCTTCAATCTTGAGATGAGGGCGGCCATCGGTCCAGATTTGCCGGACGAACCCGTCGTATTCGAAATACTGAATGACGCGTCCGGGCGTTTGAATGAATTCGAACGCCGCGGGATGAACGTAGATTCGGGGAATTCCCGGAAGATAACAGTCGTAAGTGGGATCGTTCGTATCCGTGACCATGCGCGGGCCGAAAGAGGGCTTGTTGGCTCTGTATCTGTCGAGGGCCCAGGGTGTCATCGGCAGCTCATCCCCGGAAAATCCGTAGATCATGTATCGCGTGTCGGTGCCACCGCGACGGGTCCAAACGCCGGAAAAGTCCGGCGCGGAACCGGGCGCCTGAGGCGCAGCACTATTCGACGTATTCGATTGACCACACAGCAGACTGACCGAAATAAAAGTCAGCAGCACCGCACCTAGAGAAGGGCAGGAATAAGTGGACACTTGAAAACCCCTCGACGGAATTTTGCCCAGGTTTCGGGCATCCTACTCTTCTGCGGACCCGGACACAATGAATTCCGTTCTTGTGAATCATAGGGCCGCTCCCAAACTGAAATTGTAGAAAACTGAAACCGGCGCAGCAGTGGTATCGTCCTTCCTAGCAACCAGCTGTCCTCGGTGGGATTCGGGCTCAATTAAGAAATGGCTTTGCAAAACGATGTGAGTCTTCCGCGGCGTCCGGCGATCAGGCGGCACCGGAGAGGAGCATTCAAATGAGTATCACAAGGCACCTGATGATGACGTTCACCTTGGCCGTCGGGCTCTGTGCGAGTCTCGCGCTAAGCATTTCTCCGGGAGTGCGTGCGCAGGATGCGCCGGCTTACAAAGTGGATGGCAATTGGCCGAAGCCGCTGCCCCTGAACTGGACGATCATGGGCGTCACAGGGATGTTCGTGGACACGAACGACAACGTATGGGTACTCAACCGTCCGCGAGACTTGGACAAAACCATGAATTTCGCGACCTTGATTCCGCCCACTGCTGAATGCTGCGTGCCGCCGCCTGCAGTTCTCGAATTCAACTCCGAAGGGGACCTGCTGCGATCCTGGGGCGGGCCAAATTACGCGCCCGGATGGCCCGCTTCCGAACACACTATATTCGTGGATAAGGAAGGCAACGTTTGGCTGGGAGGAGCGCGGTCGGGCGACTCACTGCTCAAATTCACTGCCGATGGAAAGTTCATCGCCGATTTTGGGCACCGCGGGCCCGCGGCTGAGCAGCAGGAGCAGCAAAAGCAGGATAATCAGCAAACGAGCCTGCTCTTGCGCGGTGTCGCGGCGGCGGAGCTGGATGAAACCGCACATGAACTGTACATAGCGGACGGGTATCTCAATAAGCGGCTGATCGTATACGACTCCGAGACGGGCGCATTCAAACGCGGTTGGGGGGCCTACGGCATTCCCCTGGATCAAATTGACAATGACCCGCTGCCACCACGTGTTCCCGGAGCGCCGCCGGCGAAACAATTCCGCGAGCCGGTGCACTGCGTGCACATTTCGAACGATGGGCTGGTCTACGTTTGCGACCGCGGCGGCGACAGAATTCAGGTGTTTACCAAGCAGGGGAAATACTTGAAGGAATTTTTCGTGGCCAACAACAGCGGCAACAATACGGCGGGATCGATCAATTTCTCACCTGACCCGCAACAGAAGTATCTTTACGTCGCGGACATGATGAACAGCGTTGTATGGATCCTGAATCGGAACGATGGGTCCGTGGCGGGCCGGCTTGGACATGCTGGACATCTGCCCGGTCAATTCCATACGCTGCACGTCGCCACCGCAGACTCCCATGGAAACATATACACGGGCGAGGTTACGACTGGTGAAAGGATTCAGAAGTTTGTGCCGGTGAAGTGAATTCACCAGGCTCGGCCAACCCTGAGCACGCGAAGGAGGCAGAGTATGATTCGGAAACAGTATGTTGTTTTATTTGTTTCGGCGATTGTGCTCCTGCTGGCGGGCCCAGCCTTTGCGCACCACGGAGCGGCGGGATACGAGACGTCCCAGGTAACGGTCAAGGGAACGATCGTGGAGTTCGATTTCATCAACCCGCATTGCCAGCTGTTTCTGGATGTGACCGACGACGCCGGTAAGGTCACGAAATGGGACGGCGAATTCACTACCCCCGGGACATTGCGCAGGCGGGGATGGACAAAGGAAATGTTCAAGCCGGGCGAGCAGATCACACTGATTGGCAATCGTGCCAAGAACGGGAGCAATCTCATCCGCGTGCTGAAGATTCAATTCGCGAACGGTCAGGTCGTCACCGCGCTCGGCGGCGACGACAATTAGACGTGCCGAGATAGGCTAGGAACAGATTCACGGGAATCAAACTCATCGATCAGTTCAAACACAAAGAAACGGGGGGTGACGTCAAATGGGAGTTCGAGCGTGGCGGTTCGTGTCGTGTTTCGGGTTGGCTTTGGCTGGAATGCTTGCGGTTGGAGTGGCACAGGCCCAGAACGTTCCAGAACAATATCTGGTGACCGGTAAAGCGGCGGAAAAGATTCAGGATTTCAGAACGATCAATCTGGCCACCGCGGAACGCATCGCGGAGTCCTGCGAGCAGGCTGCAACGGCGCAAGGTGTGCAGATCAGCATCATCGTACTCGATAGCGCGGGTAATCACGTCTATTTCGATCGCATGGATGGGCAAGGATATCTGAACATTATCACGGCTGAGATGAAGGCGCGGGCAGCACTGGCGACCCGCGCACCAAGCAAGCTCCTGATGAACCGGGCAATCCAGGATCCAATGTCGGAACTCCAGTTCATTCAAATCGGCGAATTTGCGAATTCGGGTGGACTGCCGATCGTAGTGAACAAACAAATCATCGGGTTCGTCGGGGTGGGCGGGTCGGCACCGCATCCGCCGGTATGGAGCGATGAGATTTGCGGGCACAAGGCACTTCAGCAGGTATTCGGTGATTCAGTGCCGCCTCTTGCCGAAGATGTTGCGCCGCGCCAGGACCCTAACGCCAAAAAGCTGCCGGTTCCGAAGCTTACCCCAACTATGGCGCCAAAGTCGGTTCTGCCGGCGGATTATGTAGTGACGGGCAAGGCCGCCACCAATGTTTTTGACGGCAATCAAATTTCACTTGCAGTTGCGAAAAAGATCGCACGCGGCTGCCGAGACTGGGCGGCATCAAAAAGCGGATCGGCCTCGATCTACGTCCTCGACAATGCCGGCGAATTTGTACATATGGAGCGCATGGATGGCCAAGCGTACAACAACATCCGGACGGCACTGCTGAAAGCGCAGACATCGCTCAAGACGCGACAGCTCACGTCCGCTATCAATGCGAATCTCAAGAACAATCCGGCGATGACGCCGCGGCAAACCACATACTTCAATCTCTTCTCTAACGCGGGCGGCGTGCCGATCGTTGTCGACGGGCAGATGATCGGCGCGGTGGGCATCGGGGGAGGCGGCGAGCAAATTGGTGGAGACGAGAAGTGCGCCGTCGAAGGGCTGAAAGCGGCGTTTGGTGACCACGTTGCATTGCCAGTTTATCCGTCGAGTGAAGCAGGAAACTGAGCTGTAATACCTCTTTCCGATCACGCGACTTCACAAGAATTCGGCCCGGGGATGCTCCCTCAGCGGGCCTGAAAGTTGGTATGCTCGGGCGACGTTTGAAACGAGAGCCAGAGTGGGCACCATCGCGGCTGAGATGGTCAGTTGATCGCAAAGCAATAAAAAAGTCCAGCTCCTCCGGTGCTTTCGAGCGCCGCTTGGCTGCAACCTTTGCTAGCGTTCGATGAATTCCAAGAGGACCCATTGCCGATTCTGTCGGAATGGCCCACCTGCGCAGAACCATTCGTGCTACTGGTCCAGTTGTTGCACGTGTGGTCGGCGTTATCCATGTAAGCGCGGCCGTCCCACTTCGACCCCGTAAGAATTTCGTGCTGAATCGGTGGCGTATCGCCGATGCCGTGAATGACTTCTCCATGCTCATTGCGTGCCGACTGCTTGAAGAGGTTGCTGCCGCGCTGCGCTTGAACCAGAGTATCGCCGTGAAGCTCGCCCAAATCCGCTGAGATAATGGCGTTCTGCGGCGGCCCCAGTTGCGCGAACGACCAGTTGAACCAAGGCCCGGTGCCGATACGGTCACGCGCGTTGATGGCGGGCTTTCCGGGGCGAGCCTGCGTGCTGAGATAGGCGTGCCAGATGTGACCGCCCGCGCCGACAAACGCCGCAAGCGACTGGCAGTGTGCGTCGGCCCCCGCAAGCCCGCCAAGGTCTCCGCCTTTTCCGAGACCGGCGCTGGTGACGAAAAAGGTCATGCGAGCCGGACTCGGCGTCGGGCTACCGGGTGGCGGCGCGATGCCCTGAGTATTCGGCGCGTTCTGTTGAGCCAGCAGCAGGCAAGAGGCCAACATCAAAGTACACAAGAGGACAACGTGAGCACGTGGGGTGGTCATAGACCTCTCCGCCATCCTAGTTAATCGCGAAGCAGTAAAACAGGCCGACGCCGTGGGTTTTCGGCAAATCTGCTTGGGCACAGCCGCGCGTTCCGTGAGCGGAGTTCCAGGAACCGCTGCCGCCGCCATTGCGGTCGGGAAAACCGATCTGGGCGTTGGGCCTGCCATCTGCAGTATTCAGGTTTCCGTTCGACGTCCCGGGAGCTGGGCTCTTGTTACTGGACCAGTTATCGCAGGTGTGATCCTGGGCATCGGAGAACGCGGTGCCATCGGTCTGAGTACCGGTGAGCATTTCGTGCCGGGTCGAAAACCGGGTGGTTTTGACGTAATCCCAGTCGTTGTCGCGTGGATCGGAATAGTCATACAAACCTGGCACGATCTGGCCCTTTTCCGTCAACCCGGTGAGCTTATTCAGATTATTTCCCTGATGCGCCAGTTCCATCGTATCGCCGTGCAGGTGCGCGAGATCCTGGGCGATCATTTCGCCTTTGAAGTTGTACCAGGGACCTCTACCGATGCGGTCACGCGCGTTCACTGCCGGCTGGCCGGGTCGCGCCTGCGTACTCAAGTAAGCGTGCCAGGTGCGATCACCGGCGCCTACGGCCGTTGCGAGAGCTTGGCAATGTGCGTCAGCGCCGGCCAGTCCGCCGAGATTGCCGCCGTCGCCTAGGGGCTCACTGGTCACGAAAAAACTCATCATCGGCGAGGGCTTCACGCCGCGCGGATACTCTCCGGGCCTCTGGACCTGAGCGAACAGGAGGCTGCAGGCCAGCACAACCGTGCCAAAAAGCATCGGGGCTGAAGACTTAATCTTCATCATGCAACCTCCAAATTGTTCAACGTTATGCGCCGCTTTGCCGCTTTTTCCGGTACTACCAAAAGGCCCCGGACTTATGAGGCAGCGCACCATGCAGCGGCGAATGTGATACGCGTCCTCAGATCGATCTCTTTTCCTATCCCTATCATTTTTTGGCGGGAGGGATTATAACCGGGATTTCCATGTTGCCAGGCTGTTCCTGTGAAACCGGGTTATCGGTAGGAATCCGCCACAGGGTTATAGGAATGTTGGAAAATCGTCCCGCTAGGCCTGCGCGCTATGTTCCGCTAGCCCGACTTCTCAAGGGTGCGGAACAAAGCACAAAGTTTGGGCCAACGACGGCGGTCCGGCCGTCGTCACACTCTCCGAAAGAGTTCAGGTAGGGAAATCCTTAGAGCTCTGGCAATTCGCCGATATTGACCAGCGCCACGTTCCGTTCGCCCCGCTCGATCAATTATCGATGTTCTGATTGACCTCGCAATGCGGCAACGGGCAACGCGGGAGCACCACGTAGCCGGTGGTGGTGTCGCCCATCACCAACGAGCGGTCACCACCCCAATACCAGAAATAGTAAGCCAAATAGGCGCAGAAGATCCGGTCACATAGGTCACCGGAATGCGACTGGGCGAGATTCTTGACCTGAAACACAGGGACCTCGACTTTATGACGGGCGTGCTAACTGTGCGGGATTCGAAGAATGGTGAATCGCGTCATATTCCGATGGATTCAGCCGTGACGGCGCTCCTGAAGCGCACGCAACCAGTCGCCAATTGCGATTGCGTCTTCCCGAACGCGGCCGGTAAGCGCTGGAATTATAGTCAGGAACCTTTTAGGAATGTACGCAAGCGCGCAGGACTAGTTGACCTGCATTTCCACGACCTGCGGAACACATTCGCATCGCAATGGATGATGAATGGGGGGGGACCTATACGCGCTGAGGGGAATCCTGGGTCACAAGAGCATCGCCATGACGCAGCGGTATGCCCACCTGTCCCCTGCCTACCAACGTGCGATGGTTGATCGTATGGAAGCGATCTGGAGCAAACCCGAACCAGTGTCCATTAAGGCCGCGGTGCCGCCGCGGAGTATGCCTATGCGCCAGCCCGTCTCACTCGCGCAGCCCCGCCCGGCCTCCAGAGTTCCGGAATCTCCGGCGCAGAAGCGAACTTCCCATCGTTGAATGGTTAACTTAGAACGTACCGATAGAAGCGGGGACGCCCGAGCGTTCGCCAGTAAGGTCCGTCGTAATATTCGGTACGCAAACCTGAACTAACAGAGCTGTAGAACGTGTGTTTAGCGGGGTTGATGACGATTCCCACGTGTCCACGCCAAACCACGAGATCGCCCGGATGCGGCGTGGAAACGCGCCGGAAATTGTCGATTCCCTCGTATAGGTCAATGGAACTCGCATAGGGATAAGAGAAACCGGCCAACCTATAGATCTGGTGCACCAAATGAGAACAGTCGGGCTTACGATCCACCTGCTCCCTATGCTCCCAGGCGGTATTGACGACCATCCTGCCCTCGCGCGCATTCACAAGGCGCACCGTAGAACCGGCACCCTGCGCCGAATGAACGGCAGCAAGCGGACCCACAAGTGCTGCGAGCACGCAGAAATATCTGAGTAAGATTCGGAGTCGCATGATCCTCTTGGCTCTAGTCTGGCAGAGGAAGAGGGGTGCGGGTCCGCGTCCCCGAATATGCTCCCAAACGATGACTTGGCCTTTCGGACAGGTGAGTTTTTACCTTCGTGAGGATTGCAAACCTCAATTGTATTGGCTCGAACATCAGAGTGAATTTTGAAAGGAATCGTGACTGAAGTCTCGCGCGCCGTATTCCGGCTATTGGTGAGACTCACGGTACGCGCGGACCTCTACCGTGTCAATTTGCTGCGCGGATTGGGAGCGGATGAGGTCGAGTGAGTACAAGTTGCATGGAGGGAATTGGTTAGCTAGAAATTCCGAGCCTTCGAGTTGCACCGGGTTGGACCCAGTTGGAGGCGTTCGCAGGGGCTAGCGTGAGAGGGTTATGTCACAAAGCATGTCACAAAATCGAAAGTCCAGAGCGCAGACACATTCGTAGAGTTCGGTTGCCTGGCGAACCGAAGTAAATGGGCGGCCTGCGTTGCCAAGATCGAACTAGTTCGACGCGGTTGCAGACGCTGACGAGACATTTAGTGAGGCTAGATAGGCGGCTATCGCTATCATGTCGTCGGTCGTCAATTTGGCAACCACGGGCATCATCAGGCTCGTCCACTCCCCAGTTCGCTTGCCCTGCCGCATGTCATAGAGCTGACGCACGAGATAACTGGGAGAGCGGCCCGCGAGTCCTGGCACAGGGCCCATCCCCATCAGGTCCGCGCCGTGGCAGATCGTGCATCGAGTCGTCTTACCACCACCGGCCATCACCAGCGTCGCACCCTTTGCGATGCTGCCCTCCGGCACGTAAGCGATAAATCCGGAATGGTCGTCACGAAGTACTTCCATGGCTTCCACATCTTCCGGCGTTTCGATAATACGCTTGCCAATCGGCTCTTTCTCGTCTCCGGGCACCCGTAGGTATATGCCGTTTGCGATCTGCGTCTTCGGCACCATGTTTGCTTCAACCACTCTGATCCACGGCGTCCATTTCATTGAGCTGAAGTATCGAGCTGCATCCTTCATCTCATCGTCCGTCATCGACTTAGCGAACAGAATCATCTGGTTCGTGTTGGCTTTTCTGGTGTCCGCGCTCATCCGGGCGCCAGCCCGAAACTCGTCCAACACCTGCAAAATGTAACTGTACGGGAGACCCGCGAGGTTCGTATTTACCGGCCGGCCTTTGCCGTTGGGGTAGTGGCAGAAGGAGCAGGCGGTCACGTTGGGTTTGTGGCCGTGAGCAACGATATCAGGCATCGGCGGATGGTCCTCGGGATACCAATCGGCCGGGCCCGAATTATCGCGGATCTGCGTGAGTGTGAATGAAAACTTGCTTCCGGGAAGATGTCGTAGGACACCATTATCCGGTCCCCCGCGCGCATCGGAATCGGGGCGATCAGCTCGCCGCGCCTCCTTGGTATTGTCGAATCCATAAGCCCATGCCGGCAGATCGGCCGGTAATTCCGGTTGCTGTTCTGGCGCGCTGCGTGTTTGAGCAGTTGAGGACGATGGCTTTGACGCTTGCCCGCTGGAATCCTGAGCACCGGATGCTATCGGGAATATTGCTGCGCATGCCAAAAGTAAGAGACAAGCCACCCTTTGCGAGAAACTCATCGGAGACCCCTTGTAAACTTAACTTGCGATAAGAACATTGCTCGTGTCACTCAAATTTCGTCACCAAATAACCTCTATAGCAGACTGGAGCTGCCGCGAGGTTGTCGATAGTGCCTCAACTAGAAGGTCAGTTTGAGGCCCAACTGGATGTCACGATTCGAGCCCGATCCCATCACTGGGTCGCCCGCCGCCACGTCGGCAGTGGCATTGGACGCACCAAACGAATTACTCTGAACCGAAGGGTCGTTGGCCGCCAGGTGACCGGCATCCACACCGCCGAAGACCGGATGGTTGAAGACGTTGAAGAACTCGGCTCGGAATTGTGCAGTGAACCGCTCTTTGAACTTCCAGTTCTTAAATACAGAGAAGTCCACGACCTTGAACGGAGGGTTGCTGAAGTTATTGCGGCCCACATTTCCAAACGTGCCGGCTGCCGGAGGTAAAAGAGCTGACCTACCCGACACGTAGCAGCCGTTATTGAACATCGAGGTGTAGGTCGGACTTCCGGACGCGCCAGAATGAGCAGTACAAACCGGATTGTTAATTGCGAAGGCAGGATCGGTCGAACCTGCAGGATCACCCGGGGGCGGCGTCCCGGGCTGGAAAAATGGAATTCCGTTTGGATTCGCTTGAAAGTCCTTGGGATTACCGTAGAAATTCCATTCTTCACCATAAGTGTAGGGGTTGTTCACCTCGCCGGTGCCGCTAAAGTCGTTCGTAAAGTCCTCAACGTAGCGATCCCCGCGATTTCCCAGCCTTCCAGAATTTGTCCCGGTGACTTCCTGCCAGGCAGGGTGTATGTCACATCCACAGTGAAGTGATGCCGCAGGTCGTAGTCACTGTTGCCATATTGTAAATCGGGATTCGCATTGTTGAGGGGAATACAACATACGTCATTCGAAGAATTATCGTCAGTGGCGTGGCTATAAACGTAGGTGGCGGTGAAAGCAAGCCCGTGGGATGCCCGCTGGGTCAGAACAACTTGCATCGCGTTGTAGTGGGACCTGAAAAGGTTCGACATCTGGTTGATGTTCGACAGATACTGAAATTTTCCGTAAGGCGCAGGCCCGCCACCCGCAGGCGGGGCATTGAGATCGAGCAGCCCGAACAGCTTCACCCCATGGTTGCCGAGATAACCCACTTCCAGGGAGAGATTATTGGTGAGCATGCGTTGAACGTCGAGGCTCCAAGTTTCGAAATACGGTGTTTCCAGATTCCGGGAGAAGGCTGGGGTAGCGCATGGCGCGACGTCACTGCACGTCAACACACCCGCATTGGCGAAGATCGGCGTTGCGCCGTTGCTCTGCCACGCAGTGCTCAAGCTGTTCGGGCCTGACGGGGTCGGGGTGACCTCGGCGCCTGAGATGGTGCCGCTTCCCTGCACGCACGTTTCAACCGGCGGCGTTCCAACTGGTTGGCAAAGTTGCGCTCCCGTCGGCACTGTGCCGAGTCCGCCGCCTGAACTCATGAATCCTGCGAGTTGCACGAATTCATGGAGTATGCTGGCGCTTCCGCGGATCGCGGTCTTCCCATTGCCCTGCACGTCCCAGGCAAATCCTACGCGCGGGGAGAAATTGTTGTGATCACCGTCATAGGCGGAAGCCTCTCCTTTGCCGACCTGTACGAATCCAGTGGTGGAGTTCGGATCGAAGTTGCCAAGTAGGTTGTTTTGCTCAGTGATAACTGTTTGCAGTTCGTATCGCAAGCCGAGGTTCACGGTTAGTCTTGGCAGAACGCGATAATCATCTTGCACAAAGAGCGCGTAATCCTGATCATGCACACGCCGCACTGGATCCCCAACGAAAATGGCGGACCCGCCCCCAACGTGTCCTAAGAGGAAATTCTCCAGCGCTGTGTTTGTGCCAACACTGGGGTCGTCGGGCCGAAAATTGATGCGCCCCTTAAGGCTGTGTACATCGCCTCCGGTTGACCCCACGAGGTTCACCTCGCCACCGAACTTGAAAGCATGTTTGCCGCGCAGATAAGAGACCTGGTCGAGAATCTCCTCATATGAGTTGGGCCCCACAAACCGGGGCCAGTTTCCTCCCCCGAGGTTGGTGAATCCGCTGATGTAGATGAGCGGCAGTCCATAGAACGTCGAATTGGTCACGCCTGTGTTTATTCCGTAGCCCGTCGGGATGCCATTGGATAGCCCCCACGGTGCGGCCGGGTTCACATTACGATCGGCGGATAAATCAGGCGCGTACACATGGGTATAACCAACCTTTGCCTCGTTCACCCATTGAGAATTCGGAGTCCAAGTCCACGCGCCGGTTCCGACGCGATTGCGGAAGGGAAGATTCGTCTCAGACCATGGCGCCGTGATTGCGCCTGGATTGTCAACCCACGTTCCGTAATCCTGGCCGATGAAGAACATGCCGCTCAGAGTGTTTTTCTCGTTGAGATGGTAGTCGACCTTGGCCAGCCCGCTATACGTGCCATTGCTGCTATTTAGGCTGAACAAACCAGAGGGAACAACCTGCTGCGGAGATCCCGGAATCTCGGTCCCTAGGTTCGTCGGAAAGAGATTTTCGAACGAAGCCGTGGCGGGTGAGGGCGTGCAGCTGCCAGCCGGCAAGCCTGCTAATTTGGCGCTGAGCGGAGTCACATTGGCACGGCCAACCGCATTGCAGGCATCTACCAAGCTGAGACTCTGATCACCTATGGGCGCGTCGACGGGAGCGCTTATGATCGATGTGCCTCCCACGTTAAGATTCTGTGCCTCGAAACCCAGGAACCAGAAGACTTTGTCTTTAACAAGCGGGCCGCCGGCAGTAGCGCCGTATTGCTCCACGGAGAGCGGAGGCTTTGGCAGGTCCGTTGGCTGGAAGAAGTTCTTCGCGTCCCACGCGCCGTCACGGCCAAACGCGTAGGCTGAGCCATGCAATTCGTTGGTGCCTGACTTCAACCCAATGTTGACTTGCATGCCGGGCTTCCAGCCAAATTCCGCCTTCGGTAATTGCTCAGTATTCACTTCCTGGATGGCGTCCACGGGCAGAATCGTAGCCGCGTCGCCCGCCAGCGTGTAGCCGTTGATGATTTCCTGGCCCGTGGCCCAATCGTAGTTGTTGATACCGTCCACCAGATAGAAATTGTCCAATTCGCGCATGCCCATGGCGGTCTGTTTGGTCGCTCCCGCGCCGGGCGCGTTTACGTATCCTGGACGCAACGTGAGCAAGTCGATGTAGTTGCGGCCATTCAGCGGAAGGTCATTGATCGTCTGGGTAGAAAGACTGGCCGTTAATGTAGCGGTGGTGGTCTCTACGAGTGGAAGCGCTTCGGTTACGGTAATCGCCTGGGTTTGTTCACCCGTTTGCAGCGTGACGTCGGCGCGCGCATCCTGCCCTACGCCTAGTTGCATGCCCTCGCGAGTAAACGTCCTGAACCCTTTGGCCTCCACTCGAAGCCTGTACATATCAGGATCCAGATTGGGCGCCACATACTCTCCCGCCGAGTCTGTGGTCAAAGTGCGCGACACGTTTTTTTGCACATCGGTGACGGTCACAGTCGCGCCCGCTATCACGCCGCCGCTCTGATCCGTAACGGTGCCGAGAAGGCGCGCCTGATTGACCTGCGCGAGCAAGTAACTCGGCAGAAGGCACAGAGCGACAATGGGGCTAACGACTTCCATCAACCGCGTAAACCGAGTCTTGAATGACCCCTGCAAGAGCGGACACTTCATGGAGCCCCCTCAGGTGCACAGATTTGATTGATAACGCGGTCAAGCTGAAACCTGCGAATTGGGATGACAATCCGCAGCAAACTGTCAAGAGGCTATCCCATCAATCTGAATACCACCTGAAACGTTACACAAAATCTGAGTTCCAGGTTAACCGGGTCTTGAATGATGCCTGAAAGTGTGGGCACTTCGTGCGGCCTCCCTCAGGTGCGGGTTGGATTAAATAATGTTGAGCCTTCTTGCGATGTGCTGGGCCGATAAGAATCATACGCACATTCGAAAGTCAAGCAGATTAGAAGGCTCGTTTGGTGACATCAATTGTAATTTGAGTCACTATTTTTGACTTGGTGGAGGCGGGCACCTCAACGACACCACCAGATCCAAAGAAAAGTAGACACTCCTTATGAGTTAAGAGAGGGTCCGCCGAAATCCGGCTCATATCCAATCGCTCTACATCATTTGCTAACGACCTCCAAAGATCATTCCAGTTGACACCTCGGGACGTCGGGCGTAAGGTCCGGACGAGACCAAATATATTTTCCTACAATCCTCGAAGCAAAATAGAGCACGTAAGCGGTTTCCACGCGCGATCTAACATTGGAGGCGAATCATGAGTCGTGTACTGAGCTTTCGGGTCGGGCTCGTTTCATTGCTGGTGTGTTCGCTTGCTGGGTGGATTGCCAAAGTGGAAGCAAGACAGGCGAGAGAAGCTGGAAATGCAGTTCAGATCAACTCAACTGACATCGGTGGCGTCGTTTCCAGCTCGAAAGGTCTCGAAGCAGGAGTCTGGGTGATCGCGGAGACGACCGATCTGCCCACCAAATTTGTCAAGATCGTCGTTACAGATGATCAGGGACGCTATCTGCTTCCGGAACTGCCAAAAGCCACGTATCAGGTGTGGGTACGGGGATATGGGCTTGTAGATTCGGAGGCAGTACAAGGGACGCCCGGGAGCCCGCTCAACCTTACGGCAATGATTGCACCGACTCCGAAAGATGCTGCGAAATACTATCCGGCTGTGTATTGGCTTTCTCTAATCAAGGTCCCCGACAAGAATGAGTTCCCCATGAAGCCCACACCCATGCCTCCGTTCAAGGGAGAAACAGCTGGGCCAGGCCCGGCCGCGCCGAACGGAATTATGCCGATTGCACAGCGGGAAGGCGTCGGCATGGCCAGCCAACAAGCGGTGCCAAATGAGGAAGCGCTGGCGCTGCGTCCCATCACTACCCAAGAGCAATGGATCGACGTCATGAAACAAGGTTGCCAACAATGCCATCAGCTCGGCGATTATTTCACGCGCGATCTCACGCACCTAGCGCGATTCAATTTCAAGTCGCCTGCGGAGGCATGGGCTACGCGCATCCACTTTGGTCAAGCCGGCGCTGACCGGATGAGTGGTACCCTTCCCCGGTTTGTTGATCAGGAACGCGCTGTCAAAATGTTTACGGAGTGGACGGATCGGATCGCCGCAGGCGAGTTACCACCGACACCTCCGCGTCCTGAGGGTATCGAGCGCAATCTGGTGATTACGATGTGGGATTGGGGAAAGCCCTCCGGGCACCCGCATGACGAGATTAGCACTGACAAGCGTCACCCTACAGTGAATGCCAACGGTCCGGTTTATGGTGCCGATTTCAACGATGATGACCTTTTGTGGGTCGATCCCATTAAGAATGCCGCCGGTGCCATCCGGGTTCCGACTATTGCCGACCGGTCCACAATGAAACCGACGTGGCCGAAGAATATTTCAGCGCCGTCACCATTTTATGGAAATGAGATTCTATGGAATGGTGTGGGTGGACCACATAACCCGATGATTGATGAGAAAGGGAGGGTGTGGGTTACGTCGAACGTCCGACCGGCCGAAAATCCGGATTTCTGCAAGGCAGGATCGGATTCACCGTTCGCCCAGTATTTCCCATTGAATACGGCAGGCAAGCACGCCGCTGTCTACGATCCTGAGACAAAGCGATTTACTGCAATCGACACATGTTTTAACACTCATCATCTCCAATTCGGTTACGACAAGGACAACACACTATTCTTTAGCGGGCCGGGCGGGCAGGCGTTCGGCTGGCTCAATACTCGGGTCTTCGATGAGACGGGAGACGCGAAGAAGGCACAGGGCTGGTGTCCCGCCTATCTCGATACCAAAGGCGACGGCAAGATTGACCCTGCGGTTGACAAGCGGATCCCCGTGAATGGCTACGGTGCCATCGTCAACCCCGCGGACGGCTCGATCTGGTTTGCCACGACCAACCCCACGCCTGGTCATCTGCTTCGCATGACTCTCGGCTCTAACCCACCGGCGACATGCATGGCGGAGGTCTACGAACCGCCCTACTACAATTCCAAAACGCCAGGCCTGTCAGGATATGCTCCGCGTGGGATTGATATTGATCGGAACGGCCTGATTTGGACAGCGCTTTCGGGTAGCGGTCAGCTCGCGAGCTTCGATCGGCGCCAGTGCAAGGTGCTTAACGGACCCACGGCGACCGGCCAACAATGCCCTGAGGGCTGGACGCTCTATACGGCGCCTGGACCCAAGATGAAAGGCGTAACCGACGAAAGCAGCGCCGATTTTGAATATTACAATTGGGTAGACCAATTCAATACGCTCGGCTTGGGAGAGAACATCCCGATTGTGACAGGCACCAGTTCGGATTCACTGCAAGCGTTTAATCCCGCTACGAAAAAATGGACCATTTTACGAGTGCCGTATCCGATGGGTTTCTTCTCGAGAGGAATGGATGGCCGGATCGATAGCTCCAATGCTGGTTGGAAGGGCCGTGGGATCTGGGCGACCTACGGCGGGGATATGACCTGGCACATAGAGGGCGGCGCCGGCACAAAGAACAAACTCGTGAAGTTCCAAATTCGTCCGAGTCCTTTGGCCGATTAAGCACCTGGCTGCGGCGGGGCTCCTGACGGGGATTTCTGAAAGGCGACGCAACAGTTTCGCCGGCTGTGTAGTCGTGTAGGATGCTGTCCTTTCCCAAAGCCTTCCTCTAAGAGTCGTCTCCGTCGAAGCTTCTCGGAGACCCTGCATCACCCTACACCTCTACACCCATGTCCGGCGTCACTCCCGCGTCACCAGCGTTGATGCAGCCGCCAATCCATGTCTCAGAACCCGCGTCGGACGCGGGTCTTGGCAGGTTCAGTTCGATGACCTAACGGATTGGTCCGACGCTGAATATTCTCCAACCCGCCCCAATTGCACGGCTGAATAATTATTCACACAGACCAAGAGGACCCGATTCGTTCGCGCCCAGAGGGGTCCCATAGCGCCGCCCACCGAGGGTCGGCAAAGATTTCTATTTATTAGCATTCGAGGTTAGTTTTTGAAGCTAAAACCGCATAAGTTTTTCAACTGCCACCTATTTATTTATTTGACGTCAAGATTATAATACGTATATATATCTCTTCCATCCAGACCCGTTGCGGATATATCAATTCCGCGTCCATGGGGGAGGAACTGTGCTGCCCGCCGATAGACGTTATCTGATTAGCTTACCCAATGCCGTTCTGCTGGCAATAATTACTGTTCTCATCATCACGTGCTTGTTGCTCTATTTCAGAACGTCCGCCCCGAGGGGCTTGCTCACTATACCAGTCGGTGACCGGGTCAGAGGCGTGGTCCTGACGTGGTCACAAGACACCTCACTTGCGGACGGAGACAAATTAGAAACCATCTGGGGTCGAACTCGAACGAGCGGTAATCACGATTACGACTACTCCCCTGGAGGAATTTATGACCTAAACAGATTGCTCGCTGTTGAGTTTTCGCATCCTCCCCAAAAAACAATTCCACCCATCGTCGCGTTTGGTTCGACTGGCAGGATAAAGACGTTCGCTGACCTTGTCGACGCGATGCAACAGTAGAGCTTTTACTCGAAGGACTGCCTTATGAAAAGCTGGCCAACGCTATTCAAAGCTGAGAAGGCCCTTGTCCCTGTGTACATCTTGATCGCCCTGGTTGGCTTTGGCGGAACCCGGGCGGCGGCCGCTGATGCAGAACCCAACTGCGGTCAAATTACCGAATATAAAATTGCCGGTCCCAATTTAATTCTGCTTTACTGCGCTGACGGGATTCCTCCTAATCCGAATGCTTTGGCGTTCACCGCCTTCTCGCTTAATTCGACATCGATTCAACCGCTTCCATTTAAGATAACGTCCGAGAGATTTTCTTCAGATGATGCCTCTTGGGTTGTCTTGAAATTGGAAGCGAATGCGGGAACAAAACCAGATGGTCTGGAGGGAGGGAAGAAATATCGATTAGCTTATCGCACGCCATCTTCCGAAGATAAGACCGTTGATGTCGACACTTCGCCGTCTGCGACGATAGCCTTAAGTCCCCTTGATACGGATCAGAAAATTTTCACCTTAAAATCGCATGTCGCATTTCTGGCTCCCAAGCCCGGTGGTCTAGAGCTCGTCGTTCGCGAATATATTGGCGGAGATGAAAAACCCTCGTTCGATTATTCTCGGACGGGCTTTCTGCCGGCGAAGGCTTCGACGAGCGACATTTCTGATCCCGGAGACCTCGGTAGAATGCAGATTACACTTACCGACGGCATTACCGGTCGCCAACAAGTTGCGATGTCAGTGGAGGGGTTAAGCGGCATTTTAGGTCAGGCGATTAAGATAGACCCGAGCGCGCGAGTAAAGCTGGCCCAGGCCCCGTCCACCAGGGATGCGTCTTATTATTACTTCAAGATTGACTACGCTGGCGGGGTCGGAGCTAAGCCAGCGTGGGTATTCGACGGGAAAGTGGCGCCGCCTATTGGTGCCTTGTTTTGGGGGTGGCAGCTCGCACCCGACCTTGAGGCAAATATCGGAAGCGGCACGCTAAGCGGAATTAAATATACCGACACGGTTGATATAGGCGGTACTGCTTCGCGAGGAACGCGAGGGGGTGGGATTTTGGCATACGTCTTGACGACTGCCGGTGTAACGTACGAAACAGACAAAGAATTTGATAGAGCCAATTTACTTGGCACAGTGGATTTCACATTCAACTTTAAGAACCTTTACGAACCCCGAAAATATCGCACGATCGATAAGCTTCAAGCAGCGAACCAGGATCCGAAGAACGCGAAGGCTAAGGTTCAACTCGAAGACATAAAGCCTGCGCTCATCGGGTACGGTGTGGATTTTCACGTCGGCCTTGAAGCAGGCGGTGCTCTCGTCGACACAACACAGAAGGCCACGACCGGCTCTGCGAAGATCGCAGTCCCAGCATACTCGATTGTACGACCGCGCCCCCAAGCCCACGCGTTTCTGGAAATTGGCACAGTGACGTTCGACGTAAAAGCAACGGGTAGATATCTGATTGAAACTGAAAATACGGTTCAGCAATCGCCTAACAATACTTTAAAGCTACTTCCCCTAGCTAACTGGCAGGGCTATGCCGAGGGGAATGTCACTTGGACGCTTGACCCGACCGGACATTTTGCGGCGAACATTGTTTACAAGAACGGATTTTCACCACCACGATTCGGCCGAGTGAATACGGTTCAGGTGGGCTTGCTGATTAAGTTCTGAGGATTGTGGGCGAGTGGTACATAATCGTCGCATTCCAGATTACTGAAGACCTTGTACGACTCGCGAGAGCTGGGTCGCCGAACCCGTAGCTTTCGCGAACGTCGGGGCCTTTTGTGCCTTTATTGGAACGCCGGTCGGTTGGCCTCGCCACATTCTTGACCACTAAAGAGAAAGGAACGCGGCATGACAACTCGTAAATTGCAAAAATCCTCCACACGCGACATCCCAGCTGCCAACGATACAGAGCTACCTTTTGAACCGACTATTCCGCCGCCGGAGTTGAGTGAAACCGCAGATGTACGTACCCATCGAGCCACGAAAGCGACACTCGCCGACGTCAAGTCCGCCTACGCATCGCCGAAGAAGCCGAGTGCCGCCAACGTGATAGCCGATCCCGCAGCCAATCTACAGACCTTCACTCTCACCGATCTCGCCCAATTCACGAAGGAGAAAGTCTACTCGAACGACGCCAGCAAGGACGTTCACCTGTTTTTCGTGGGACGTGATGACGTCCACGAGATTTTGAAATACATCCTGTCGCGCGTCTCCATCTCCCTGTATCTGAATATGTTCGGATTTGATGATGATGAACTCAACAACATCATCATGCAGCAGGCCCTCGATCCTACCATTACGATGCTCATCACGCTCGACCAGAGCCAGGCCGGCGGTGTTCACGAGAAAGCGCTTATCGAAGCAGACCAGAAATACAATCTCGCCGCCTTTAATACGCACTTTGTGATCGGGCAGTCGCTGACTCATCAGATCAGCCATACCAAGGGCTTTGTAGCCGATGGCAAGGTCGCCTGCGAAGGTTCGACGAACTGGTCTGCGTCGGGAGAAGGTACCTTCGTCGTTACCGGACAGCCCGGAGGCGCAGGCTACAAGGCGCAGAACAACACCCAATCCGTCATCACCGATCGCGACACCATCATCCGCTTCCAAACAGAGCTCATCACGGAGCACATGATCGCCCAATCCGTCGCCAAAGGAGAGCTATCGAAAGAGCTGGCACCGGCCCAAAACATACCGGTCACTCAGGCTCCCGGAAATGTTCTGAAAGCCAAGAAGGCCGGCGCCCATAAAGTGCGTTGAGCCCGATTACCCGAATCCGTGCGGCGATTCGCAACAGATGGTGTAGTCTCTCCGTCGCATCCCGCGACTAACTAGTTTTCGTGATTCGGGATGGAGCCTGGTCCCAGCGCAAAGATTCCCTGATCACGTAAAGGAATGCCGCATCCGCCATCGGTGGCGCTCTCACTTCGCGAGAGAGATCAGAGGCCCCGCTCGGGGAGGTTGCAGAATTCAGTTTCTCGCGACCGATTCCTGTTGGGTCACGGCGCGCTCGGATATAGTGACGGGCGTCCTGCTATGTGTAGGGGTGTATGGTCATGTAGCCTTTTCCAGAAGCTCTCCCCGTAGATCTCTTCTGTGGACCCTAACGACCCCGCACGCCTACACCACATCCAGATTGGAACTCCTCGGTCTAGCGACCACTGAGCGAACACTTGGGGTTGTCATCGAAATGTTCGATATGAGCAGCCTGCGACCCGCTGGTTGAACGTCTATGGGCTCTTGCGGGTTTGTGACATTCAGTGCAACGCCCGTGCCGGCGGTTCCGCGCAATTGCGACATTCACACTCAGTCGTACCCAAGTTTTCCCGCGTTTCACCTCTAAGCTGTGCTCTTCGGCATGAGGCCTCCATATAAGGAAGCGGGCACATCAATTGATTGTGATACGAGCCCCTACTGCAGAGCCAGCATCTGAAATCTGAAAGCGCATTGTAGTTCCCCTTTGCACAGACCAAGGAGGGCCCAGCCCGACTAACGCGACGCTGCAAGCGCTCAAAATCGATCTTGGCTTCGACAAATTTCAACCCACAAGAGATTCGTCGTATTGTCGCGACTGTGGGCAAGGTCGGTCAGCCAGGCGAGCACGTTCGGTGCGTTGTGTCTGTGGGCATGTTGACCGAAGGCTGGGACGCAAACAACGTAACCCACATCCTCGGAGTTCGTGCATTTGGTAGCCAGCTTTTATGTGAACAGGTCGTCGGGCGCGGCCTTCGTAGGATGGACTACACGCCCGATTCACAGACGGGCCTCCTGACGGAAGAATACGTTGACGTTTACGGGATCCCATTTTCGGTAATTCCGTTTAAGTGCCGGCCAGTTCTTGCCAAAGCGACTGAAGATAGGCCGAAGCAACACGTCCGGGCTCTGCCAGAACGGAAAGCGTTCGAGATAAAGTTCCCCGTGGTCGAGGGCTACGCCTTTGCGCTGCAAAAGAATTTGATACGGTGCGATGTCGATTCTATGAAAGGGCTCTTGGTTGAACCTTCGAAGGAGCCGACTGCGACATTTCTCACGGCCACAGTTGGTTACAGAGAGGGGCATGCCGCGAGTACCTCGCTGGTGCTTCCGTTGGCGGAGCAAGACGCAGGGAATACTATAAACAGAACCACATCCAAACAATTGAGTTCCGAATTGCCCAGTTCATCGTAGAGACGCTCGCGAGCGTTTCCGAGTAAGGAACGGATGCTAAGGCGCGCGTTTTCAGGCTTCAGTCAAAGCACCAGCTGTTCCCCCAGGTTTACTCAATTGTGGATGAATACGTGCGGAAGAAAGTTGACTTCCAGAACGAGCATCCATCAGAGCTCGGTTTGCAGACTTACGTGCAACGCATTATTGAGCGGTTAATCGCGGGAATCGTTCCTGACGATTCTCTGGGAGAGTCGCCGCTGATGCCAATCCTGAATCGCTATAAGCCGATGGGTACGACCGAAGAAGTGGATTTCAAAACAACCAAGCCGTGCTTTCCTACGACGATGAGCCATATCAACCAAGTTGTCGCGGACACCCAACAGTGGGAGCAGAGCTCGACGTACCGCCTGGAGTCGGCGGCGAGAAAAGGTCTGCTCAGGTGCTACGCGAAAAATGACCATCTGGGATTGTCGATTCCGTATGACTACTATGGCATCCCGCATCACTACCTGCCCGATTTTCTGGTGAACCTGTCCAACGGCGTGACGTTGCTGCTAGAAATCAAGGGCATGGAGGCCAACCAGGACAAGGCGAAACACGATGCGGGCCAACGCTGGGTCTCCGCCGTAAACAATTGGGGGAAACTCGGGCGCTGGTATCTTCACGTCTGCTATAGCCCTCAACTCTTGGAGAAAGAGTTGGAATACCTGAGGAGCCGGCCACTACCGACACAAAACGCAATCGTATCCCCGGATGTGGAGCCCAGAATCGGCGCGTGAACTTACAATAATGAGCTGCTCAGTCGCTCGGTTGAGGCGATTTGCTTGTCGACGAATCCGCTCGATCGGCAATGACAATCGAATTTCAATGCGCTTGCAGGCAATGCGGACGCGCCCGCACTCTCGTCTATTGTCACCAGGACGTCACACGGCGGTTTTGGATTCTGAACAAATGTCTCCGCTGGAGTCTTGCACCGAGCTGCCGGTTCAACTGTAAGTGGAAAATTCGATACGTTCAGAACCCGCGTCCCGTGCGGCTAACATCGTGGTCGCTTCATTTCGTGGCATCCGAAAACTAGTGGCGGAGGGGGAGGGATTCGAACCCCCGGGACCCTCTCGGGCCCAACGGTTTTCAAGACCGCCGGATTAAACCGCTCTCCCACCCCTCCGATGCTCCCAGTTTAACGGGCAAGCCAACCTTCTTCCAACAGCCAATCCACAGGTTGCCCTCAAACGATCCCAGCAGTACACTGCCGGAATCGACAGGGTGGTGAACGGTGCGGCATTGTCAGCCTTAACATATTTCAGCGCGCCCGCCCTTATCAGTGTGCTCGTCCTATTTTGCGCATCCCTCTCCGCGCAGAACGCGCCTCGATCTGGTCAGAATAAGGGCCCGGGCCTCACGTATTCCGTCAGGGGCAAGGTGCTGGATGCGGAGGACCATGCCCAACTCGTCGGCGTACGGGTCGAGCTTCGCGGATTCAACGGTGGAACGATTGGAGCGATGCTTACGCGCGAGGGGGGCAATTTTGAATTTCTCAATCTTTCAGAGGGACATTACGACCTGATCGTCGAGTGGGCGGGATACCACACCGACACTCAACAATTGGACGTGCATCAATCGATCTTAGGTCTTTCCGTCGCACTTCACCGCACCTCGACTGCGAATACCGCGACTGCGACCCCGGGGCCGTCTTCGGTGTCCGCCCGGGAACTTTCCATCCCGCGAAACGCCCACGATGCCATGGATAAGGGTTTGGCCTTGATGTATCAGAAATCCAACTACCAGGGAAGCGTCAAACAATTCGAACGCGCCGTTCGGGATTATCCGGAATACTACGAGGCATACACCCAGATCGGCATCGCGTACCTGCATACGGGAAATACCGCGGGCGCGGAACCGGCGTTGCGCAAAGCGGTGGAGCTTAGCCGGGAGCAGTATGCCGATGCACTGTCCTGGCTGGCGACGCTACTGAACGATAGCCGGCGTTTCACCGAGGCCGAGCCGCTTGCGCGAAAGGCACTCGAACTGGATTCGAACTCCTCGCAGGCGAATGCCGAATTGGCCCGCTCTTTGCTTGGTTTGAACAACCCTGCCGAAGCCAAACAAAGCGCTCTGGCGGCATCGAAATTGCAGCCTGACAATGCGTCGCTTTACCTTGTTCTTGCGAACGTTCACAGCCAGCTCGGAGACGCTCCCGGCCTGCTGGAAGATCTGAGCAACTATCTTCGGCTGGTTCCGACAGGACCGATGGCCGACAAGGCTCGCGCTGAACAAAAACGAATACAGGACGAACTGACAGCTGCGCAGCTAGCTCCGCCCCCACCGCCTGCGAGCCCCGCTCCAGCGCAGATGACAAAAGACAGGACCGACGACGCGCCGGTCGCGGCAGTCTCGAACTTTGATGATTCGCCAACCGTCAAATCCAGCGGCGAGCAGCACAAACCCGTGCTATGGCCGCCAACGAACGTCGATGCCGCCGTTCCTCCCGTCGCGCTCGGAGTCTCGTGCCCCCTCGAACAGGTCCTCAAGGGGGCGCGTAAACGCGTGCAAGAGTTATTGGAAAACGTGGACCGCTTCACCACCACCGAAGCTGTCGACTTCTCCGAAATCGGCAGAGACGGAAGCGCGTCTCGGTCTCTGCAATATACCTTCGATTATTTAGGAATGGTTTCCTTGTCTCACGACGGCGATTTGCGGTTTGAGGAAAGTAGGAAAGAGACCGGCAAAATCAATCCAACGCCGATTCCGATTCGGACCGTGGGTCTCGCCGTCGGCGCGGCGGTCTTTCATCCCCTGCGTTTCGACGATTTCAAGACGGCGTGCGAAGGCCTGGGACAGTGGCACGGCAAGCCGGCCTGGCAACTGCGCTTTGAACAGCGCCCGGACAAGCAGCCTCGATTTCAAGCCGTTTTTGACAACGATCATTGGTACGACGTCAAATTGAAGGGGCGCGTGTGGGTTTCGCGGGAGAGCTCGCAGATTGAACACATCGACTTCGATTTGCTGGAAGCCATCGAGCCAATCCGGCTCCAGACCGAACATATGAGCATCGACTACCGCGCAGTTGCTTTCCCAAAACGCAAACTTCAGCTCTGGTTGCCGGAAAGCGTGAGCTTTTACATTGATGTTGGGGGGCACCGATTTCTGAATCGCCACGAGCTTTCAAACTATGTTCTCTTTTCGGTGGATACAGACCAACAGATCAAGGCGCCTCGACAACCAAATTGAGGACTGGAACGGGCGGGCCATCCGCCCGGGTAAGACCTGTCAACGGAAATCCACTTCTCCACGCTTGCCAACAGTGTAGAACAATGTACAATCGGGCCGCCCCCGAAAACAGATCCACATTCAAATCGAAAAAAGGAGCAACCCCATGTCCACACTCAGCCTCATCCAACGGGTGGTGGCTATCGCGGCCGTAACCGGACTTCTCGTCGGCTTCTCCTTGAGCACCGCTTGGGCGCAAGACTCCAATGAGTTGAGCGTCCGTCCGACCTCGGGGGACACTGCCGCCGCGCGTGACGCAATAAACGTAAGGCGTCACGCAACACCTCCTCGAACGTCACCGACGTCCGCGCCGGCGTCGCGACCAGCGGAATTGTTAAGCGCAGGCAGCACAGCAAATGTCGGGACCGCTGCGTCAGCCGCTTCACCTTCATCGCAAGCCTTTGTCCGCTACCCGGCTGACGTCGTCTACCAGGGCGGCGCGGTGGTCGAGTCCGCCGAATCGCACGCGGTCTACCTGCTGCCCAACGGCCATTGCCCCATCTCAGAGTGTTGGGGCAATCCGGAAGGCTTTCTGCGCGATCTCACCGCCAGCGAATTCGTCCACGTGCTGGACCAATATGCCGGTCTTACCGCAAACAACCGCTATACGGTCGGCAGGCGAGCTCGGGTGAGTTATGCCCCGCCCGCAGTTCCGCTTACCGATAATGACGTGATCGCTTTTGTCCATTCCGTGGCTTCCGTGACGGGTGAGACAGGATACGGACACATCTACCACGTTTTTCTCCCGCCCGGTCAGGACGAGTGCTTTGACTCGACATTCACGGTCTGCTATTCGCCTGACAACTTAAATACTTTCGCCTTTTGCGCATACCACGGCAGCGCGGATTTTACGGACATCGGCCATGTGCTTTACTCGGTTGAACCGTTTCAGGACGTCTTCGGATGTTCGGACCCACCGGGGACTCCAAACGGCCAACTGGTGGATTCAACGAACGACACGCTGTCGCATGAATTCTTCGAAACGGTCAGCGACCCCGATGGCACCGGATGGTGGAACAGCACGCCGTCTGTTACCGGCCTCGAGGGGGAAGAGATCGGAGACGAATGCGTGTTCATTACGCTCCCCGCGTTCGGCGATCCCTCCGTCTTTCGCATAGACGATAAGACTTACGCCGTACAGCTCGAGTACTCAAACTCCAAACACGGTTGCGCAAACACGCCCTGACCTCAACTGCGAAGGATCGCACTCAGGTCGCAGTCGACTGAAAGTGCGGTAGTCAGAGACGTTTCGGTGGCCGCGCCAAGACATGACGGGCCTATTCGCGCCGGCGATCCAGAAAGGCATTTGGATTGGAGCTGCTGCTGCAGCCCTCCCAAGAGGGCTGCGACCGCGGGTAGGCCCGCTCACCCTAGCAAATTGCTGCCGGCGGATTTTGATTTTGACTTACCGCCGTGGATTCAATTTGGTTCACTCAAAGAGATTTCCGGTGTATAAATGGGCACCAGGGTCATCCGTCCGGAAATTCTATGATTGGTGTCTTCAGGTGGAAATCCGTTCGGGGCGGCCTGTTGTCCTGTGAAGCAGGAAGAAGGAGCGCCCTTGTAACCATGATGAAAAAGATCAGCACTATTTCGCTGTCGATTGTAAGTCTTCTGGCGATTTCGCTTCCGCTCGCCGCGCATCACGGAAACGCGGCGTACGACGCGGAGAAGTCGTACATCGTGAAGGGTACGGTGACCGAATATATTTGGACGAATCCGCACGTGTTCGTGAAAGTGGACGTCAAGGACGATAACGGCAACATTGCGCATTGGATCGTTGAGGCGCAAAATCCGGTGTCCATGATGCAGATCGGCTGGACCAAGAACACGTTCAAGCCCGGGGATGAAGTCGAAATTGACGCCATGCCGGCGAAGAACGGAAACCCGGTCGCGTTTTTGGGGAGTTCCAGCCCCACGGCGCCACGCAGGCGCATCGTGATTAACGGGAAACAGTTCCAGCCGTAGACGCGGCACGGTCGTGTAGCGCCCGCCTTGGAGGCGGGCATGCCGAGCGTTCGTGGCGGGCACGGCTGGAGTCGCTGAGAATCAATCCACGGTGGCCAACCGTAAAGGTTGGCGACTACAGCGCCTTGGAAGTGGCGGAGGGGTTTAGGAAATGCACAAGCGCTTCGCGGTCTCGGTAGTTGCGCTGCTTGCGGCGCTGGCTCTCCCATCCGCGCTGCGCGCGCAAAGCGCTTCGTCTAGTTCCTCGTCGACTCCTTCTTCAACTCAAACGCAGATGGACAAATGGAACAGCATCCCGCCGATCAAACCGTGGTATGCCGGCAGAAAATCAGCCCCTGCGCCGAAGCGCGATCTCTCCGGCGTGTGGGACGCGGCCGAGGCCGACGGCGGGCGCCAGCCGAGCGGCGCTCTGGAACACCCGGCGCTGATCAAACCCAGAGGGCAAGGCATCGAAGGCGGCCAGCCGGACGAGACGGGCATCATGCATCCGCTGCTCTACACGCCGGCGGGCCTCGAAGCGCTCAAGGCCAATAGGCCTTCTGGACCCGGTGTTCGGCAAGTTCCCGCCGCGCTTTCCAACGATCCGATGGACAAGTGCGATCCGGTCGGGTTCCCGCGCATGGAGCTTTATGAACTGAGGACCATCGAGCTCCTGCAGAATGCAAACCAGGTGGTCTACCTAAATCAGTATTTTGGAAATTTCCGCACCATCTGGACCGATGGACGAGAACTCCCCAAGGACCCTGAACCGCGGTGGAACGGATATTCGGTCGGCAAATGGGTGGACGACTACACGTTCGTGGTGGAGACGGTGGGACTGCACCCGAGAAGCTGGCTCGATCACGCCGGCCGCCCGCAT
>Ga0210401_10000705_pt1 | contig 40500 bp, 38 predicted proteins | sample IncBWH32MmetaG_FD_150866 | JGI IMG/M metagenome (GOLD analysis project Ga0210401, IMG submission 150866) | Forest soil microbial communities from Barre Woods Harvard Forest LTER site, Petersham, Massachusetts, United States - Inc-BW-H-32-M | ecosystem: Environmental > Terrestrial > Soil >... | reverse complement strand
TTCTGCTGGCCGAGTTGCTGGTCGATCATTTGCTGCGTTTGGGCTTGTGCGCCGCGTCCCATGGGGACACCTCCGAGTGGCCAGTGGCGAGTGACTAGTGGCTAGTGATTCGTGATTTGTGATTCGGGGTTCGTGAAGAGTGGATGAGCTTGACCAAAACTGAAGTGTGGAAATGCGGGTTTCGCTAGCCACTCGCCACTAGTCACTAACCGTTTTTGAAAAGCACGGCCAGGGATCCTGGCGCCAGCCCAGGCGGGCGAGGCGGCGGCCGAAGGCGCGCGCGACGCGTGGGGGGAGAAAGGCCTGGACGTCGTCTAGGCCGCGGGCGGCGGCGTCTTGGCGGGCGGCTTCGTGCAGGGCGAGGAGATTTTGCCAGCGCTGGCGCGGCGTGCCGGCGGAGGCGTCGTGCAGCAGGTAGGCTTCCGCTGTGAGGCGGAGGAGCACGGCCATTACGATGTGCGGCGAATTAGCCGACGGCCGAGTGCTCTGATGAGGGTACTCAGCTCCGCGTGGTTCCGCCGGGGAGCCTTGACTCGTCAGTTCCCTTCCAATGCGCCCATCGACTTCCGGTGCATCGTTGTCAGCTTCTTCGAGGACCAGCTTTGAAATGAAGAGTGGAGATTCGAGATCGGGAAACGGGTAGCCGAATCCTTGCGCGGCATGCAGGCGGCGAAGCGCGTCGAGATCGGCGGGCGTGTAATGACGGATGCGCATCGCGTAGGACAGGCTTGTAGCCTGTCGGGGTTGCAGTTTCAGTGGCGGCAAAAATCCAAAATCCAGGGGTAGCTCGTGCAAGAACGGCTGGCTCACGCGCACGGGGCATGCTGGGCTGTGCGCGCAAAGGCGACAGGCTGGAAGCCTGTCCTACCTGCGCGGTTTTTGGCCGAAGCCGGAGCCGCCTTCGTTGCCCGCGGCGGTGCCGCTGCCGCTGGAGGGTTGCAGCGCGGGGCCGCTGGCGGTTCCGCCTCCGGTGACGGCGGTGGGAGGATTGCCGAACGTGACCGGCTGGGACGTTTCCGAGCCGAGGTACTGCGAGTAGGCGCGCCAGTAGAGCGTCTGATTGCCGAGTGCGATGCGATAGTTGCGTGAGCTGCCGAGAAAGTGCACGTAGGGCTGGTGGAACGCGGGCGTCGTGTCCGACTCCGCGAAATAGAACACGCCGCGATTCACCGAGGAGTTGTCGGTGATGGCGATGTCGAAAATGCCGTCAGCGGCGGTGACGCTGAGGCCGCCGATCGATGTGGGCGCGGAGATCGAGCCGGAGGGATCGACGCCGGTTCCCCGCCCCACCGCGTTCACGGCGTTGACGAGCTGCGTCAGCGCTTCGTAGACGTAGGGCGATTCGCTCTTGATTTGGGCGAGTTGGCCGATTTTCAGCATGTACGTCGCGAGCGGAGCGGGTGACTTGTGACTAGTGATCGGAAGCGCAACGAAGCGCGAGGGATCGATGAGACAGAATCACTACGTACCGGCAGCTACTACGGGAATAGCCCAAGCAGTAGGTTGCGTATTGGATTAAAAGAAGCGTGCGCAAGGTCTATTGGGCAGTTCTTTTCTTCCAATAAGAACGATAAGCTGATACCCGGGTTCTTTGGCCACGCAGCCGCAATCAAGGCCCGCAATCGCACCTTTGAATCCCGCGTTACTCCTCGGAGCGGATCTCGGACGCAGTCGCAGAAAGCATTTACACAGTCAACCTTGGCTCCTGAATATTGTTGCTCAAAACTGGGAAGGAGAAGAGCATCGAGGCACCCTTTCAAGCCGACACCAGGCACCAGCACTACAGCAGTTGTCGGAGAACCTGGAGTCATAACACCTGCGCCGGTTGGAACAGGGTATGCCTTGGCAGCATTGGCTGCGTTGGCCTTTCTAAATTCCCCGCACGCATCTTCAAGGGCTTGCGCCGGATCGTCATCAGAATCAATCGCCAATACGACCCGACTAATTCTGCCGAACTCCGCCTGAAGACCAATTAGGCGGTTGAACATTCCGGACTTCCCGGCCCCACCGCCGTCTTCTTTTTTGGGGCATGCGACGTTTACATTTCTGCCGCTCGCCTTCAGCAGGCGAGAAAAGAACACCTCATCCGCTTTTCCCTCGCAGATCAACTGATACGGGGAATCGATGAGCTGTGCCATTATTTGCGGATGTCGATTTCCTCTTCAATCGCCGCCACAGAAGAGACACCCTCGATCTGGCGGACCGTACATTCCCCATCCTGAAATTGTGTTTTAAGCATGGAAAGATCTCGCAGTCGCGATTCCATGACTTTGGCAACGGCCTTGAGAAATTCCCAATTGTGCGTCGCGGCGAAGAGCTGGACGTCATACGTGTCACAGAACTCCACCAAAGTTCCGAAGATACTTTCGTAGTCAAGAAAATAAAAGCCATTGTCGATCTCATCCACTAGCAAAGCGCCGCCCGGATTGAGGCAAATTCCCAGCAATAGACTCGCAAACTTGTTAATACCGGAAGACACCACCGCAAGCGGTATCTTGCGCTTTACTCCCTTCACCGAGGCCCATATTTGTTGTTGACCTGAAACACTCTCAGAACTTATGTCAACAATGTTCCGATAAATCTTCTTGATGGTCTCCGCTATTTTCTCTTTTTCGCCTCGTATACTCAGTATTGAAAGGCGTTCAGCAGTTTCTCGTGCACTCGACACGAATGACGATGCAAAGTAAACACCGGGATATTGGGGCGGGGGGTTCTCAACAACCATCTGATTATTCGCGATTCTTAGCGGAACATCGTACTCTGTATCCCCAACCTTCCAACGAAAATGGAGCGGCCGTGCAACTGGGTTGGCACCCGGTTGCATTTGTACAGCATTCATGGTCACTTGTGCGGGGGTGCCGTACGCAATATTTAGGTGTCGCGATCCGAGCTCAGAATCGATAATTTGAATCAGTGCTCCGATATCGAGCGAGGGATCGTAGAAAAGGTCATTGAAAAACGCTTCGTAGCTCAACCTATCGCCGCCCAGTTGGACTTGCTGCTCGGCCATTCCGCGAAAAAAACGCATTCGGAAATATATCTCCGGACTAATTCCGCATTGAATCCAGAGCGCTTCGAGAAAGGCAGTCTTACCACTCCCGCTTTCGCCTATTAGAACGTTGAATCGCGGTAGGTTAGAAAGAGCGACTTGCTTGAACCCACGGAAATTGGATATTTCGAGAGAGCGGATCATTTTATAGTCCTTTGGGGCATGAAATGAGCGTCCATCGCCACGCCCTAATTGACCTGTTCTCTCTAACACGCCACGCTCCTGACATCAATATCCCATAACAAAATCTCGCGCGACCGTGTTGCAGGCGTCGTCCCCAGTCAAAAATCAGGACGTGACCGCAGTGGGTCCCGCGGTCAGGCGCTCATGGAAAACCTGCGACAGGATAGCACGAAAGGACTTCTTGTTTTGCTGCATCAATTCCCACCCCGCACCGGCGACCACGGATCCGGCAGTAGCGACGGCACGAAGCGCTCGAGCTTGAACCACGCGCCAGGCGAGTTTGTGCCGACCTGAAAGGCGACGCGTTCGCCGAGCAGATTGATGGGTAACTCGAGATCTTTGGCGCCAGGAGAGGAGAGCGGGAGCGGCGGCAATGCGGTCGGATACGCCTGGTTGTCCACGAACGCGGTGAGGTTCAAGTTCCCTGCTCCTTCGGCGTAGAGCGCGAGATACGAGAACAGTTTTCGGTGCGAGCGAACCTGAAACGATTGCTCGAGCTCGTTGCTCAGGAAAAAATACGTCGTGTAGTACGAGTTGATGGCCGCGCCGTCATCGGAAAATTGCGTGTCGGAAAGCTGGTAGATTTTCCCATTGATGGTGAGCGGACCAGCCGAGCCGCTTCCCGAGCCGTTGCCGAGGAACACCTGCGCCGTGCCGTCAGAGCGCTCGACGAGGGCGCACGAATTCGCCGTGATGTACCACGGGCACCACTTGCGCGAGCGGCCGACCGCGTACAATTTCCCTGAGAGCGTCGAGAAGAGGACCGATCCCAGCGACGCGATCTCGCTGGCGCTGGACAGGCCGCGATAGTCGAGCATGAGAACGAGATTCGGCGCGGTCGCCGTGCCCGTGGGCACGCCGCACAGGATGCGCTTGTTGCGCGTATCGACGCGCACCCAGAGCGTTTGTCCGGCCGCCCAGTTGATCGTGTCCCACAGCGGCTGAATTTCCTGCGAAATTTTCACCGGCTCGCCGCCGTCGAAGAGGTATACGCCGGCGCGTCCCGCGATCACCGCCCAGTCTTCTCCCACATCGACGCCCCGCACCGAAGGCGTGCCCACCGCGTTCGAGACTTCGTTGATCGTCCACGAGGCGGGCTCGTTAACGCCGTCGTCCTGGGTGACGTGCATCGAGCGGTCCTTCGCGAAGTAAAGGCGTTCGCGCAGGAGAAACGCGGCGCGCACGGTCTGCCCGTCGTTCTCGTCCACGCTCAAGAATCCCGTCACGCCGTCGTAGCTTTCGGGATCTTCGGCCAGTGACGCGCGAACGAGCGACGTGTTGTAGGGCTGGGCGGTCGGAAAAATCTCGATGTTGTCGACGAGGAATCCGGCATTGATCGTGGGCGTGCCGTCCGCGTACACGCGCAGCACCAGGTCGGAGGGAATCAGTAGGAACCCGCCCGTCGGCGTGATGGGCGCAATGAATTCCTTCCACGCCGTGGTGGTGATTTGCGCGGCGGGCACGGCGACGCCGGTGGTCGAGATCCCCGCGAACGCGCTGTACAGGTGCACGTGCAGCGTGCCCTGCGCCAGCGCGCCCGTCATGCGTACGCGAACCCGCGCGGAATAATTCGTATTGGCAAGAAGGCGCGGGACGCCGTTGTAGTCTGCGACCGCGCTTTGCGTGATCAGGCCGCGCGTGGCCGTTGCGCCGTCGCCCAGGATCGAATAGTCGCTGCCCCAGACCGCTTGATCCGTGGAATCGAAGCCGCCGCCCGCGAAAAACGTCGCGTCGGGCGTCCATCCGAGAGGCACGTTGTTCCCCGTGCCGCCGAAGCCGCCGTCAAACGTAAGGTTCTCCCAGTTGTTCTGCTTGTTGCGCTCGCCCCACCAGAACAGGCGATCGGAATAGCCGATCACCCCCGCGCATTCGCCGAGCTCCACCAGATCGAAGAGCGAATCGGCGGAAATTCCCGCGAGCAGCGCGGTGTCCGAGAAATCGACGACGAAGGACGAGACGCTGTTGTCGAGCACCTGCATCTGCGGCGCGCCATCGAGGCCGGTCGTATAAAAGAACAGATCGCCGCCGGCGCCGGTGAACGCGAGAATGCGCGCGACGATATTCGGCAGCGTACCGACGGACGGAAGCCCTGTGACGTTCGCGCGAAGGCCGCCCGCCGCGGTCCACGAGATCGGCGGCGAGGGTCGCGTGAGATAGCCCTGGCGTGTAACGAATATGACCGCGCACTGGTGCACGCCCGCGCCGATCGAGCCGACGGGCGCGGCCGTGCCGCCGCTCGAACTCGAGTTGGCCGCTGTCTGCGCGTACGTGAAGTGCAGCGAATCGATGATCGATGCGACCGGAAAAGTTCCGTTATAACTCGTGTCGGTCACGCCGGCGATGGTGATCTGATCGGTGGGAAGCAGCCCGATGGGCGTCGCAATCGCCACGGTCACGACGTTGGACGTCCTCGAGATCGACGAAATATTCGAGATGACGTCGGCGACCGCCGTGGGGCCTGCGCCCGGCCCGATCTGACTCACGCGATCGAGATACGTTCCGTCGTACTGCCGCGGAATATCCAGGCCGAAATTCCCGTCGTGCTGCGCGACGTATTCGCGCGCGAAAAGCGAAGTGGAACTCGCCGCGGCGTTGGGCATTAGCCCGGAAGCGATCTGCGTCAGCACGCCTGGAGAATTCTCGCCCCACAGCTTTCCGGCCGAATCCATCGCCAGCAGGGTTTTTACCAGGTTCGGCTGAATGTAGGTCTTGAGGTAGTTGACGGTCGGATTGCCCGCGATCGGCGCAAACACCGAGAGAAGCCCGGGCCGCGTCTTCATCCCGCTCTGCAAAAATGCAACGTCGCGGCAATCGGGCGACACCCCCTGCGGCAAATCGGCCGCAGCCATATCGGTGACGAGGCCGCCGAAGAGATCCAGCGGAGTGTCAATTGTGCCAGCGATGGACATGTGATTCGTGGTTTGTGAGTCGTGATTCGTGTGTTGTGCGTGGTGCGTTTTGTAAGGGCTGGAAGAAGTGGCTAGTCACTAGTGGCGAGTGGCTAGACAAACCAAAAACCCAACGAACATTGCCATGGGTTTCGCTAGCCACTCGCCACTAGCCACTTCACTAAATCAGCGGCGCAAAACCTGCCCTCGCCGAAAACGGCCTGCGGCGGCGGCCGGTCTGCTGCTCGCGCTGCGTGGCGCGGAGGAGGAGATCTTCGAGGGCGTCCGCGGCCGCGGCGTCGTAGCGCTCGGCTTGCGGCGCGCCCCGAGCGGCGCCCGCCATGGCTGCGGCGGCGTAGGCCAGCGCTTCCTGCGCGTTGCGAATCAGCACCGGGCTCGTCGAGTCGGTGAGGTCGGGATAGGATTTCTGATAGCGCAGGCGGATCTGCGTGTCCTGGGTTGCGCCGAGGAAATACAAACCATCCGCGCGCCACTCCCAGTAACGCAGCGTCTGCCCCTGCGGCTCCGACGGCAGACCGTCGTGATCCGTCAGGTCCGTCATCTCGATGAAATCGTCGGAGCTGAGGTTCCGGCGCTCCCACAATTTCGCGGGCACGAGCAAATCGGTCGGCAACTGGTTCGGTGGCGCCGTGCCATCCGTGATCGAGACTTGCGCGGACGCATCCACCGTAGTGACCGCCGCAACAACGAGCAGAACATCGTCCGTCAAAAAGCTGCCCGACTGCACGTTGGCCAGCGCGCGCTGCGCCTTGCGATACGCCGAGTTCACATACGGCAAGAGCACCGTATCGGTGAACAAATTCCCCGCGGCGTCATTCAAAAGCGAACGCACCAGCGAAGTGATCTGCCCCGCGGTGTTGTAAGCGGTCGTTCCGACGACTGGCATGAGAAGTCTCCGTGGTCCGTGGCCCGTGATCCGTGGCCCGTGACGTGAATTCGTGGCTCGCGACCCATGTCACGGGCCACGTGAAAATATTGGGAAGGCCGGTGCCGGCGCACGTTCACACGGATCACGGGCCACGAACCACGAGTCACGGCCCTTGCGGCAGCGGTGACTGCTTCAGATACGCCGCAACGCCGATGATGCCGGACATCACCGCGCTCACACCGGCAATGGCCAGCGTCGAGCGCAGCCCGGCTTGCAGATTGAAATGCTGCGGATCGATTCCGACCGCCGCGAAGCCGGTGATCACGCCGTTCGCGCCCCCGGCGATCGCCGCGGCAAGCAGCCCGCGCCACCACACTTGAAAATTCGTCCACGCACTCATGGAGTGTGATCTCCGTCATTCCGGCGGAATCGAGGCAGCTGGTAGCACGGACGCAATGCTCGCCTAGACTCCACTTTTGTCATTCCGAGCGCAGCGAGGAATGACAAAAGTGGGGGGCTGCGCGATGAAGAGAATTGAGGTCTACCTACTGCTTCAATTCCACCAGGAACATTTCCGGCGTAATCGCGTCGGTGCTGGCCACGTTGAATTGCAAGTTGATCGTCACCGCGGACGTGGTACTGACCGCCGCGGTGTCCAGCTTGATCGAGTTGGTGCCGCCGCTGCTGTCCTGCGCCACGGTGGAAATGGTTTGCGCGCTCGTCGAGCCGGGATTGTTCATCACCAGGTAGGTGACGCGCTCGAGCTGATTGGCCGAGCCGGAAGGCGACGCCGCCGTCGTCGAAGTCCCGCCGAAAGAAAGCGTGTAGGTAATGGCGCCCGTGCCGGTCGTATGCTTGGCCACGGCGGTGATGATGATTCCCTGCCCCGCGCCCATCACCCCTGCAGGGAGGGTACATGTAAAGTACGTAGCCGCTGCGCCGGTTCCCGTTACCGCAGACAACGGCCCTTGATACGCGCAAGCCGAACTGTCTGCGGCCGCCACGGGCTGCGCGGGGCCATTGTTCTCGATTTTCTTCCAGCGATGCGCCGTTGAGTCGGCGTACAGCTGATCGACGCCGGCCACTCCCGTCGGCGCCGAAGTTTCCGACGCGGAGAAGAACTTGTAGCTGTGGACTCCGGCGTTGACCGGAAACTGCACGCCCGTTGGAGGCGCGGCGTATTGCGCGGCCGTCAGATTGACGCCCAGAAAGCCGGTTCCAAGCCCTCCGCTCAACCCGCAAAAGAGACACGAGCTCGCATTGTTTTCCTCGGAAAGCCAGGACCGCATGGCATTGCCCACCGGCGCGGGTGACTTCGCAATCTCGCCGGAAGTGGTCGCCAGTGTGAAGGTGCACGTCCCGTTCGTCACGGTCGTTGAGTTGAAGTAATCGACTTCGGCGCCGGCGCTCGTGCCAAAGTAAAAATTGCAGCTCGCGGGAAAATAGATCCCGGTCGTCGCGGACAGGCTGATCGAGCTGGACGCGCCCACGGTCTGCGAGAACTCCGGGCTGGGCGCGGATTCGCGGCCCGCCACATCGACCACCGTAATCTTGAAATAGTATGTCGCCGCAGAAAGCGAGCCCGAACCGGTGCCCGTGACCGTGCCCTGCGGCCGCCGGAAGACGTGGCCGATGATCTGTTCGCCCGCGGGACCGGACGAGTCGTTGCCTCCGCTGGTCAGCACTTCAGTGGTCTGCACGTCAACGCCGATTTGCGTAATTCCCAGGTCGCATCCCGAATAGGTGCCGAAAATATTCCCCCAGTAACCGATGCTTTGGTTTCCGCTGCCTCCGCCGTTCGGGCTGTCGTAAACCCAGTCTCGGCACGCTACCGGATTCCCCGAGTTAACAGACGAGCCGACGAGTTGCGAGAATCCCACGGTCTGGCCGTGAACGAAAATGTTGTTCCCGGTAAGCGCGCCGCAGGTGGACGAGCTGTACATGAGAGACTGGCTCGCCGCCATGACGTCTCCCGTGACCACATTGTCGAGCGAGATGGTGCCCGGGGCGGTGCACGTTGCAAGATTGATGAAGCCCAGGTCCCAGTTGTCCTCGATGTCCGTCAGGCCGTCAAACACGAAATCGCCGAACGGCCCGCCGCCCGAGGGGAACACTTCGTCCACGCGAATCGTGTGGCTGATGAACGCATTGTCGCGAAAATCAAACACGCTGGTATGGCCGCTGTTCGTCAACCCCAGGAACCAGATGGCGGGAATTTGATTGTTGCTGTTGTTCGCGGAGTCGTTCCAATTGGTGCGGTCAAACAGGCTGAAGAATGCGTTGTTGTCCACCTGTAGCATCGGCCCGCTTCCGTTGACGCTGAAAGAAACATCCTGCGTCGTAATGTCTCCCTGCGAGCCTTGCACGATGCCGGTTTGTCCGGAGTTGAGGCACACGTGCGAAAGATCGAGTCCGCTCCCCGCGCCAAATGTGACAAACAGAGCGCCGAGCGAGCCGTACCCGTTGATCTGGCTGCACGAAAATGTCCAGTCGCTCGTCGTGTATCCCCCGCTTATTCCGGTGATCGAGATCTGCCCGGAGGTTCCGGCGCTCGCCAGAGGGCCTTCGATCGGCAGGCCGAAGAGGTTGATCGCCCCGTTCAAAATGATCTTGACGCCGCTCGCTCCGGAGGAAGGAAACGGAATCGTCGACAAAAACCACAAGCCTTCGGGGATGTAGACGCTGCCCTTGTTGGTAATTTGCGGGCTGCCATCGTTCGAGGCGTCGGAAAGCGCCTGCTTGATGAACATGCTTTGGTCGGCATAGGTGAAGACACTGCTCACGGAGTTTGTTGCCGACGCGGCAAGCACCAGGCTGGTCGTTCCCGCGCCGGAAACAATCGTGGTGATCAGCGCTTGATTGGTGACTGCGGCCGGCGGCGTCGTGGGCCAAAATGCGCTGAAGCCGGTCCACGTGTTCGTCTCGGTTCCCTTGTCGATAATTCCGCAGGTGAATCCCGCAACGAACCCCGAGCAGGAAAACGAATAGCCGAGGGGCACGTACGTGCCGCCGCCGTTCTGGTCCGTGTAGACAAGATAGCCGGCGGCGTTGGCTACCGAGGTCCAGTACACGCCGACGTAGTTGGTCGGCGTGCGCGTCACGGGCGCCGTGGCGATTGTGATCGGCGAGCTCGCGGCGGATGTGCCGAAGTTCGCGTCGATCGCCGCCACTCGGTAGTGCACGGTAGTCGATCCGGTGGCGCCAATCACGTTGGGGCTGGGCGCGGCCCCCTGCGCGGGCGTCGCCAGCGTGGATGCCGGCCCGGCGCCGTAGACGAAGATGCCGCAGCCGTTCTTGAAATTGTTGTCGTAGGTGAGGCTGAGCGAGGTTGAGCTCGCATTGATCGTCCCAACCTCGCGCGTGAAGTTCGACGCCGATTGGTCGCAGCCGCCTGGCGGCATGTAGGCCGTGATATCGCGCCACGGATCGGCGCCTTTGAAGCGCTGCGAGGCGGTCCACTGATTGTCCTGGGTGGTCGAGGGCACCGGAGCGCCGCCAACGAAGAGCGTGCCGGTGACCGCCGCCGATCCATTCACCGTTAGATTTCCCGAGAGCGAAAGCGAAAACGCGGAGATCCCGCTGGTCGTCGTGACCGTGGTGAACGTCGGAGTGCTGGGATCGTTCGGCAGGATCACGTTGGGGAGTTGTTTCGTAATGATGTTCGGCCCGCTGATTTCAATTTCGTAGCGCCCCGGAGCGGCGTAGAACGTGTAGTTCCCCATGCCGTCCGTGGTGGTGGGGTTCGCGAGCGCCTGCGTGAGCGCGGGGTCTGAGTAAATCAGCGCGAGCGGCGAGCACGGCTGTCCCGTCGCCGTCGAAGTGCAAACGCGCACGGTCGCGCCCGCCATCGGCCGCCCTTGCGCGTTGAACACAATGTCATCCTTGCGCGAACCTTGCGCGAAGGCGGTCGCGCCGGAGATGGCGAAAACGATCGCGGTGAGCGCGGCGGTGGCGCTGATGCGCAAAGCGCGCGCGCACGCATGCCGAGAAAATTGTTTCAGTCCGTCCATGTCCATGAATTCCTCGAGAGGAAATATCGTTTTCTATTTAGCTGGTTCGATACTGCGAAGGGGTTCACGTAGCACAGGCTTACAGCCTGTTGGTTTCCGTAAGCGTTCTCGGGCTGCGCCTACGGTGCTCGCACTTAGAGGTGGGACTGGACGTCACACAGGCGGCCCAATTCACATCCGTGCCAAGATCCACTGGAACCCAACAGGCTGAAGCCTGTCCTACTTAGCGCGGAGCGCCGCTGGGCGCGCATCGGCCGCTGGCGTGGGCTGCATCAGCCCGAGCGCAAGCGCTTTCTCGCGATTCAGAATTGCGTGGCACGATTTGCACACCGCCACACCCGGTTTCACGCGCTCGCCGCAGCCGGGGCACTCCTCGGTCTCGCGCGCCTGGTAGTGCCACTCTTTCTCAACGCCCAAACGCTTTGCAGCGCGCCGTTGCAGATCGTGAATGAAAAGAAACGAGTGCGACCGCTCCCACTCGCGGTCCGCCGCGGCCACCAGCGCCCGGCAGAAGTCGTCGAGTTTCTCCTGCGCGCTCCGAAGCTCGGCCTCGGTCGGGGCCTCGCCGGCGCACACAAACACACCGAGGAAGCTTTTCTCGCCCGCGTCCGAATTAATCTCGCGGCAAATGTCCTCGGCAATGTCGCGCGCCGAGATCGGGAGCGGCAGCGTGCGCTTGTCGCCGTAGTCCATCACAGCGGTGCGCGAGGTGATGCGAGTCAGCGCGAACGGCTCACCTTCCCCGCAAGCGGCAATCTGAAATGTGCCGTACATCCGGCTCGCCATGTAGCGCTGGTCAGTGATGTTGGCAATCACTGCGGTTTCGGTTGGCATGTGATTTTCTCCTCGGACCGCCATCTATACGCTATCCACAGATAAACACAGATGCACACTGATCAAACCAAACCACAAAGCGGACGACTCCCAATCTCCTTCTTTGCCCTTGTCTTTGCTTTGTCTTTGCTTTGTCTTTGCTTGTCTTTGCCTTTATCAGTGTGAATCTGTGTTCATCTGTGGATTCAATCTTTTCCCCCGCACCACTCACTGCAAGACCGCTTCCGCCCAGGCGTCGTACTCCCGCTCTTCGCGACGCGAGCGGTCCTCGAGCGCTTCCCGCTTTTTCGCGCGCGGCGCGGTGCGGCTCGTCTCGATCGCGCGCGCGATGTGCCGCGCGACCGCCGGCGTCAGTTGCACGAATTCGCCGCGTGGCCCCTCGAGCGTGAAGCAATGCTCGTAATCACCGCGCGAAGGATACGGCCCAAGCGCCAGAACGCTCCGCCCATTCGCAATCTCGAGCGTTTGCGCGCGCCACTCGGCAGGAGATCCGTAACTCTCCGCCGGCATCCACCGCTCGATATGCCAGCGATCGTGCGGCGCATACTTCGGCTCGCGCCTCAGCTCGACCACTTCGCGCACCAGATTCCCCGCCGCGTCGCGGTCTTCCCACTTCCCGCCAATCCAATCCAGCCGCGACCATCCCCAAACCGCGCGGTAAATCGGCTCGCCAAAAAGGTTCAAGCCGCCGGCAAGCGCCAGCTCGCGCGCCACGTCCGCCGGCGCGTCGTGCGTTTCTCGAATAACTTTCATCAAATGAAAAAATGGACCGAAATCGCAGGTTAGCAATGCTGATGGACTGAGGCGCTACTGCGAAGCCTTGGAAATGCCTGCATGCTGAATCTCGAAAAAAGTGTGGAACCGCTCATCTCCGTTTACTACGAGGACAAATCGGTAACGCCCAGTCGTCGGGAATTGTACCGGGGCAATACCGATAACGACGTTTACAGGCTGTTGTGACGGCGGAAAGGAGAAGTCCGCCTCTGGTGCCGTGAACACTGTTTCACCGTTCGGGCCTTCAATTCTAACGATTACCTTATGATTGCCCTCGCCAGGCTCACAAATTAGCAAAAAGGAAAGCCTCTCAATCGGCTTCGTCAGATCTTGGACAATCAGGTTGACGTTCGGCGTGACACCGTAGAACCCAAGAATAGACGACTTGCCCATCAACTCGGGACGCACTTCCTCACAAACGAGGCAATGGCGAATTGACGGGAAGTGCATAGTCTCAAAAATTGTGATGGAAAAATGCAGTCTCTGTTCCCGCCATCGACTTGATGTCCGTTGATGCCTGGACAGTTATTCCGTTCACCGCGGACCCAAGGGTGAGGATACCAACGAACGCGACCGCGGCAGCGGGCGCTGGTACTACGCGTGCACCAAGTGGAGACATCTCGTATACCAATATGCTTGGGGCCGGAGGGGCGTGTTCACTCTGGATCGAGAACCACCGTCGTTCGCAAAATGACCAAGCCAGCAAAGCCGAAACGACCGCAAAGGCCAAGAGCGGGATCGCCGTCCACCATCGTTCCAAGTTGTTTGCGGCAAGAATGGCATAAACCAAGCCAGCGGGTATGGTGGCAACACCTGCAATCACGTACAGGACGTACAGGTCGCGCGCATCACGCCAGAACGATGTTCTTGTCGCGGACATTGCGCCAAATCTCCCTGATGAAATCGTACCCTATCTTGATAACGAAAACCAGAAAGAGGGCTGCGATCAGGAACCTCTCAAGGGACTCCACAAGTGTTGACAACAATCCTGGTCCGAGTCCCCAGAGAACCAGCCAATGAACAACGATAAACGAAACGATTGCTGCAGCACACAAGCCGGTATGTTTAGCGATGGCCTGAAGGCCCTTGACGTCACACCAGTCTGACCAGCTCATTGACTCGAAAGGTTAGCAAGCACGTCGACTTGGGTCAACGACAAAGCTATCTTAACTAGTTGAGAATTGCGGATCCCTACCGTCCAATCGGAGACGGAACTTATTTTTCTTTGGCAAGACGGTTGAGGCAGTCGAAATACTGAGCCGCCACAAACACGAGCACCGGATCCGGCTTCTTTCCACGCTTGGCGAGAATCTTCGTGATACGCGGAGTATTCCGCTCTACGCTCTTTGCGAGATCAAGGATTGCGCGACGCATTTCTTTGGTCATTTGAGATAACCGGTGATTCTACCTCATAGAATACCCTGAAACGCGACACCATGGGAACGGTCATGAATCAGCGGTTGCGCCCTAGTCCCTCGGCATATGAGCGATGGCGGGGGCCGGCAAAAGTAGGACAGGCTTCTAGCCTGTCGGGTTTAGTCCTTGCAAGGTCACACCCCGACAGGCTGGAAGCCTGTCCTACTCTCGTCACGTCAGTTTCCGAAACTGGGCTGAAAACGTGATGATGTCGCCGGTCGCCGACGACGGATACGCGGCGTTGCCGGTGAATTCGGCGCCGGCCGAGCCCGTCGTGTAGCCGCGCATCTTCCAGTTATTCGCGGCGGCGCCTTGCTGCATCTGGTACTGGTTTGGCGTGCCGCCCTGCACGGTGAAGTTCGCCTGCACTGGCCCGAACGCGGGATCGTTCATGCTGGAATCGATGATCTGGCCGCGCGCCGCGATCTGCTTCACGAGCTGCGTCCAGTCCACGGTGTCGCCCCCGGTCGGATAGTTCCCCGAAAGCGCCACGGTGCCGAACGCATACACCTGCGTCCCGCCGGGATCGACATCAGTCAACGTAAGTGTGACGGACATGTTGTTCTCCTAAGAAATTCAATACGAAACCACAGATGCACACAGATGAACACTGATGATGAATATGCGGAGAGGCTTTGACTTGAAGCACCTTCTTCTTGCATCTGAATCTGTATTTTATCAGTGTGAATCTGTGTGCATCTGTGGTTCCAAGGTTTTGCTTTTCTCTGTGCCGCAGCGGCTCCGATTTCTAGTAGCCGGATGGCCTCGCCAGCGTATCGATGAAGCTGCCGCTGCGCGGCGAGTCGTTCCACACCTGGAAGCCGGTGTCGAAGTAGAAGATGAACGAAGCCGAAATCCCGCCGCTCGCGCCATATATCGGGAACACGGTCTGTCCGCCGACCTCGAAGAAGTCGATGTCCTTCATCACGGCTCGGCCCCAGTGCGACAAGTCGAGGAAGTCGATGCGCGTCTGATCGGCGTTCACCGAACTCTTGATGGGAATCCCGGACATGGTCTTCTTCCCGGAGAAGAGCATGTCAAGGTCGGTGGCGCGCCCGCCAGGGCCTTCCTTGACGATCTGGGAAACGGTGATGCCAAGATTTTCCCAGGCGTGTTCCTGCTCGACGCTGGTGTAGGCGATGAGTTTGCCGAGATGGTTGATGCCCAGGGCTTTGCGCACTTTATTGATCGCCAGGCGCACGTGGCCGGGCACGAGCGCGGCATTGCCCGCGTTGACGCGCGGCGTTTGCAGTTGCTGCGGATACGTCGCGCGATTGAGGTTGAGCCAGGTTCCAGTGGTCGCGTTGTTTTGGTGATACTTGATGCCAAAGAGAGATACGGGCGATGAGCCGGTCAAGCCGTCATGGACGATCACGTCGTTGACGGACGTGCCGGTGGGCACGTTGTCCACCGTGATGGTTTGCGTCGAAGAAATGGGATCGGCCGCGGTCACGCTGGTGACCACTCCGGCCGCGACGTTGCGGTTGGTGGTGAGTGTGGGATCGTAGATCTGGATCGTCTGCCCCACGTAGACGAGCGCCGCGCCCGTGGGCACGGCCATCGTGAATGTCGACCCGGCGATCGCGCTGATCGTGCCCAGCACGCCGTTGCCGGCGGTCTGGATCACTTTGTCGAGGAACGAGCGGAACTGCTTCATGCCGCTGGCGATTTCGCGCTTCACCGCGTTTTCGATCGCCTTCTCGCGCGCGTTGGACGCGTACTCCACGAGCTTGGTGATTTGCACGGCGAAGCGGAAGAACATCGGCGAGACTTGCGCCACGTCGTACGTGGTCCCCGAGCCGAGGCCCAGGTCGCCGCCGTCCGCGCTGTAGCTGCCGGCCTTGCCGCCGGGAATGAGTTGCAGGGGCAGCCGCATGTTGCGCGAGCTGACCTTTTCCACGTCACCGCGTTGCTGAATCATGCTGAGCAGAACGTCGTCGCGCTCGTAGAGCAGGGGCACTTTGTCGCGCACCTTCTCCAGTTGCAACGCGATTGTCTGCGCGTTGGTTTGTTGTGCCATGATGGCTCCTCGTCGTTATGAAGGTATGAATGCAGGTAGCAGGTATGAACTTGGATGGTGTTGCGGGCCGGAAAGAAGTGGCTAGTGGCGAGTGACTAGTGGCTAGCAAGGCGTAAATCGTTATTTCAGGCTGTTCGACTAGCACTCGGTCCGACCAAACCGTTCAGGAAGTCGCGTGAACCAAGTCGGTCTCGTTTTTCGCTAGCCACTAGCCACTGTTTCATCACATTCCTAAAATCTCCTCGTCGCTCATCGAGGCGTAATTCACTTCGCGCTGCGCCATAGGACGCAGCGGCATCGAATCGAGCGATCCGCCCGCAGCGGCGATGTCCACGCGAGACACTGCCGTTGCCTGCCTTGCGGCTTTTGACCGCGCCGTGCTCAGCACGGTGCTTGTCCATTCGCCGATCACGCGCCGCGCCACGCTGGGCACCAACTGTTTGGCGCGCCGCGCCAGCAAGGAAGCGACGTGCTGCCGTTCCGCTTCGCCAAATCGCCGGCTGCGCAACACGCTCGCGACCTGCTCGGACAGCGTGCGATCGGCGGCCAGCGCCCGGTGAACCTCATGGAAGATGTCCTCGCCGATTCGCCGCGCCGCGCCTTCCGCCACGCCCTCCGGCATCACGCGGGACAGAGTCTCGTGGATCGACCCGCGCACGTCCCTCGCTACAGCATCGTTCGTAGCCCGCTCAAACTGAGCGTAGGCGGCAGGATCGAAGGTGGGAGCAGCGACCAGCGATCCGGCCGACATGTCCTGCGGATCGCCGGGCGCAGGATCATTGGCGCCTTGCGAAGGCGGAGGCGCGGATCCAGGCGGGTGCCCGTCGCCAGAGTGATGCCGGTGTTCGTCGCGATCGTCGCCGCCACGCGAGCGCCCATCATCACCGCGCGAATCTTTTCGAGCATCTGCATTTTGTGTACCGGCGGCCACTCCGTTTGGATTCGGCCCGTCGAGGCTCCTTGCTTCCCTGCCTCCTGCCTCCTTGCCTCCAAGTCCCGCCACCACCTTCGCCGCCTCCGCAAACAACGATCGAAACGCCGTCGGATTCGCCCGCGCCAATTCAGCCACGACCTCAGCCTGCGCCCGCGCGTCACCCGAAAAAAGCGCCGCATCAATCCGCTCCACCGATCGCGTCGCTTCGCGCAAAGAAAGCACATCGCGCACCCCGCCCGGCAACAACTCCTTCACCGCGCGCGCCTCTTCCGGCGAAGCAAACGCCGCGCGAAACTCCTGATGCTCGCGCCAAAGCTCCGACGCCTCAGCAGAATGCCGCGGATCAGCCGCCGCAGCCGCCATCCACCCCGGCATCGCGGCGTCAGTCAGGCCACCGCGACCGCTGTAGCCCGGGTCTTTAGACGCGGGGATCTTAGTTTCGTCAGACGACGCGCTGTTCCCCGCAGCGGAGTCGCCGTCACCCTCCGCACCCGATTCCCCGCCTCTAAAGAGGTGGGCTACAGCACCGGAGCGCTGCTCCGGCGATGACGGCTCGATTCCTAGAATCTCTTCGTCAGTCAAATACTTCGCCGCCGGTTTTCCAGGAGCAGGCGCGGAAGAAGCGCCCGCCCCGCCCAACTGGCCGTTGTCCGGCGAAGCCGGTTCAGTTCCCGCCCAATCCAGATCGACTCGCGTCCCACTGCTCATCGGTAACTCCTGTTGAAATCGCATCTGAGCGTATATATGTTCATTCCCTGAATCAGGCACATTCCAAAGGTTGAATGCGAACCATGAAGATCACGAAAGCGTTTGAATCAGCTTTTGAAAAACTCTACGGAAAGCCGTGCTGGGGTGTCTGGAAAGGCGTCGGCTCGTTCCTCACACTTAATTTCGGGAACCCTCACCTAGAAATCCGTGAACCAATCGTTGCGGGTGCCAAAGCGTCCAAGAAGGTGCGCGAGGGCCTGGCGCAACGCAATGCGGTTGTTGAGGGTGACTGGCGGCTATGGATTTATTGTTGCTCGTGGGAAGTCTTGTCCAACGGTAAGCGAGTAGCGCACAGCGAATCTTCGGACGGCCGAATCAAACGTGCTGCACTACTTCTAGACGGTCAGAAGCTCACGCGATTCTCGATGGTTCCCCGCGGATTGCACTGCACTTTTGACTTTGACTTAGGCGGGGCGCTAGAAACGCGGCCATATGGCCGGACGCATGAGCAATGGTTGCTCTACGAGCCGACCGGTAAGGTCTTGACGCTCAGAGCGGACAAGCGCTATTCCCATCACCCGTCTAATCGCGCAGATAATCGAAAAGATTGGAAGCCCATTCAATACTAGGACGGGCTGTTGTTCGCAGTCGGTGGCGTTGTCGCGGAGTTACTCTTTTGGGCGGCGTAAGCCAAACCAATCGCGCGCAGATGCGCCTCCGCATGCGCCCGCACATTGGCGAAGCCCGCAGGATTTTCGACGCGCGCAATCTGCCCCGCGTCGGAATTGGCCCAGCGCCGGCACTCCTCCAGCTCAACCACGTGATTATCGAAGAGCAAGTCGATCGGCACGGAAGGCTTCAGTAGCACAGACTTCAGTCTGTGGGTCTCCATTGCGCCACTCGGTCTGCTCGCCGTAGCCGAGGCTGCGGCGGTGTTGTTCCGTTGCGCACCTGTCCCGTCTCCCGTGGTTTTGGTTGCGCCAAGCTCTGATGGAAGGCCACAGGCTGAAGCCTGTGCTACTTGTGCTTCCTGAATCAGTGTGCCCGCCAGAAGCAAATCGATCTCGCGCAACTGCTTATTCCGCGAATCCTCTCCCGGCACAACGAGGTCCGACAAACCCAGCACACTCTTCACGAATCCGATGTTGGAAGGATCGGCCAGCGCCTGCTGAATCAGCGGATCGGACGAAGCCATCAGCTGCTGTACGACCGCGCGCTGCTGCGATTTCAACCGCGGGAACGTCTCATCGCTCTCCGGATGCGCCTGAATGTTGCCCTTCAAATCGGCCAGCCGAATCCAGCGCGACTCAAATTCCCCGCCCGGCCCAAGAATCGGAATCTCCGCGTCCTCGGGGCGATTTTTCCGGAAACAATCCACTGACAACAGCATCACATCGGCGTAAAAAGTCTTGAGCCGCCGCCACACGAGTCCGAGGCGCCCAAGCGCCTGATCGCGCGCCATGGCGTACCCGGAAGCGGTTTTCTGCGATTCCATCTCGCCGCCGAACACCGCGGGAAATAGCCCCGTCAAAAATTGCGCGACCGGACCCATCAAGTCCTGCTGATGCCGCACCAAGTCGGGCGGCACCTGCGCGGGCGCCGGTTGAAAAAATCCCGCGGCCAGGGGCTGCCCTGGACGCGCGCGCGCCGGATAGTGCGCCGCAGGCTCGGCGGTTTGATTCGCGAGCGCGTCGAAATCGAGCACCTGCGGATCGGCGTAAATCGGCGGGATGCCGTACTCGTACGTCTCCGCCTGAATGTTGGAGAGCGTGTTGTAGCGCTCCTGAATCTGCACCAGCGAATCGCCCACCGACGGCCGGTTCTGCCCGTCGCCCGGCAGCGCATGCATCACGCGCCAGCGATCGTCCATGGATTCGTTGCGCGATTCGCAATACGTGTCGCCGGCAAACGCGACGTAGCAACCTTCGGGAAAGAGCGCGAGCAGCGCGTCACGTACCGATTTGTCTTCGATCGAGTAGAACGCCCATGGCCGGATCCACGTCCGCGAAAACGTGATCAGGTTGAAGAGCGCATCGCCTGGATGCGTCGTGGGCAGCCCCTGCGAGATCGCGATGCGCGTCGCGCGCGCGTACACTTCGTCCGTAGTCTCCGGACCGCCCATCTGAATCTTGTCCGCAGCGTGCGGATAGCTCGCCTTCAGTTTCGCGCGGTGTACCTCCATCGACCACTGGAGGTAAGGATACTCGTGCATCTCATTCGCCCATACCGGCGTATTCAGCTCGAGCCCGCCCACCACCGAAATCACTTCCTGCCCATTCGCCACGCGCCGCACGCCGGTGATGAGAGGCACAGCCACCCGCGCTGCCGGCCGAAAATGCTCCGGCCCCAGCGAAGCCCCGCAGTTGCGGCACATCACCGGCGGGAGAAGGCCACCCGTAGGACAGGCTTCTAGCCTGTCGGTTTCCATGCCGCCGTCCGAGCGATAACCATCGCCTCCGTCCACATTCGCGCCAGGGGCCTCGGGGTGGCTCTTTCGGGTGCCCCATCCTTCGCGGGCTTTGCGAAGGATGGGTCCGGCTGAAACCCGATCCAAAGCCGAGCCGTCGGCGCCTCCTGCCTCACCGTCTCCTGTTTCGTTTGAAACGCTCTGCTCCGCCCCGCACTCGGGGCACGCGTACACGTCATCGCCGAGGGGAACGTAATGCTCCTCAATCACCGGCTCGTCGTGCGAACCGAACCGCTGCGCGTCGGCCACGTACCGCACGTAGCCGCCGATCTTCCCGTCGGTCCACAAATAAAACGCCACGCCCGTCAGCAAATGCTGCACGCGATTATTCTGCTCAACGAGGTCGCACACCTCGGACGCCGCGCGCGCCGAAGTGATGTCCGAGATCGATTGCGCGGATTGGGGGTAAAACCGCGTCGCCGGCACATCCTGGCTGAGCACCGAAATAAACGAGAGCCCGAAGGCCTGATAGAGGTTCGTGACAAACTGGTAGCGCGGCATCTCGACCGCGGCGCTGTCATCGTAAATTTTCGATTCGTACGGCAGGTGCCAGGTCATGTCCTGCGGATTCCACCACGCATACTGCAAGCCCTGCCAGAAAAGCCGCGCCTGGCGAATTCGACGAATCTCATGCCGCCGCGCAACGATTCCCTCCTGGCGATACTCGAGCACCAGCTCGCGCAGCGCGTTCACCAGATCGGGCCGCAGATCCTCGAGCCGCTCGTTGTTCGGCCCAAGCGCCTGCTTCGCCAGCGCATCCTGCGCAGTCGCCGCCGGCGCCCCGTCAACACCAAGCGGCCCCCGCCCAGCGGCCGCACGCGAGCCACCCGCACCGAGCGTAGCCGAAGCGCTTGTGGCGAGTCCGCCCGAGGCGGCCGAACCATCCAGCGGCGCAATGCGCCCATCATTCGGCTCAACCGCCTCGCCGTTCAAAATCGAAATATCAGACAAGTTGTTCATCGGGTTTGTCACAATTTGTGTTGCCCCAGCACTAGCGGGCAACGGCTTTCGGAGGGCCGGGCTTGAGCCCGGCCACAGCAGCGCAGCTCAAATCGGCTTTAGCCGCTGAAGCTCCGCGCTCTCAGTAGGACAGGCTTCCAGCCCGTCGGTTTCCGCCAAGCCCTTGCAAGACCAGAGGCGACAGGCTATAAGCCTGTCCTACAGGAGGCGCATATGCTCGGTGGCTTGATCTGGTGGTGCATTGTAGGGGGTATTGCCGGCTGGCTCGCCGGAAAAGTCATGAAGGGCGGCGGCTTCGGCGTGCTGATGGACATCATCATCGGCATCGTCGGCGCCATGATCGGCGGCTGGGTGTTCGGTCTCCTGGGAATTTATTCCGGGGGAGGAATCATTCCCTCAATCCTCGTGGCCTTCGTAGGTGCCTGCATCCTGCTCTGGCTCGTACGGCTGATCAAGAAAGCGTGACCCCGATCACGCGTGCGGCCAGGAGTCCTACTCGCGTATTTCCATATGTATGGACGTACACTGAGTGGAAGTCGTGCCCTTAACGGAAATTGTCCACAACGATGTTTTTCGCTGATTCTGTGCAAGCCGCCTGCATGCTGCCGGCTACCTCCGGTTCTAGCGGGCAAATTTCAAAGTCGGCGAAAATCTGATTCTCGAGTGGCTTGAACACTCGCGTCACATTGGCTGGAAATTCGGGATGCTCATTGTCCAATTCGTCTCGTTTTTCGGCATCCGGCCCGCTGTAGATTCCCAAAATCCGGTGCGTGCCGATCTTCCAAAGCCGAAACGACGGCGTCCCGTTGTAAAAGCTCAGGCGTCCATGTGCCCAATAGCACGCCGCTGAATTCTCTGGCGTCTTGCACGCAATCTTCCGCTTAGGAACACGTTGAGCCTTGCCCAAACCACACGAAAAAGCCAGTACCGTGGCAAGGATCGTCGCGCAAGCCGTACGAAGCCTGGCGCGCTCACTTCGACCCGTACGTGTTGATATATATCCCGTGCGGCGGAAGACCCTGTTTACCCGACGTTGGAAAAGAGTTGTCGAATGGGCCAGATTGAGTCCGAATCTTGAATTGTGGTCCGTGCGGACCTCCTGGCTTATAATCAGAACGGTCAGCGTTTCGCCGCAGATTGAAATATGTTGCGCCCTGCGTCGGATCAGTCGGACTAAGGTAAGCCTCTCGCGCGGCTCTCAGCGAGGAATCATAGGCTGCGTTCGTCCGCGGATCGCGGATTGCCTTTCCCGTCGGCTCAGTCGCAGGTGCTGTTTTGGGCCGTCCTCGACCGAATTGTGAATCTGCGTTGATTACTGCGGGAGCTACCTTCTCACGCGCGCCACCGATGGTATCGTTCGCTTTGTCACTATGCGTGCCAGACTGCGTTTCATTAAAAACGATAAGGCCGACGTCGTGGACTGTCAATGTGTTTATCTTGTGAGCTTCGACAGAGTGTTCCCAATTGGTGCGGTCCACGGGCGGCGGCGATGGGGAACGAGGCGGCGAAGGCTGAGGCTTGATTTGTGCGTTGCTTGCCATTGCTATCCCCTGTTAGTTCCCCTCACTTCTCCGCCGCGCCGCGTCCCGCCGCAAATTCCCTCTCGCGCGCGATCTGCGACCAGGTGCGCCGTCGCACGGGAGGCAGCGCCACCACGCCGCGCTTCGCGTCATCCTCCGGCGAAATCGGCGGAAAACCCGCGGTGCCCAGCAGCGAATTCACCAGCGCGCGATTCTCCCCGCGCAGCCGCGCCACCTCTTCCTCCAACATGCGCACATACCGCCCGCGCAACCGCAACGAGAGCCACGATGTGACATTTTGTAAACTGGACACTGGAGGCTCTAGCGAGATAGCATTGCGCCACACCGGAGGTTCGGCCGTGAAGCCATTTTCAGTATGGACGGGCGCGCTTGCTCTCGGAGTGATTCTGATTTCGCCACGATTTGGATTGGGCCAGACGAAGACGGATGCTGCCCCCGTCGACTCCTCGACTTCCACGCCAGATTACCCGGAAAGTCGCGCCGGCGTACTGATCAAGGGCTCGGACTGGACTGCGATGGATTCTATGATGCCGTCGAAAACCCGCACGAAGGGCGGGATTACCCAATCGCTCTCCTATGGCGCCGTCCGAGGCTCGGTGGTGGCTGACTACAACGGCGAGCACGCCGCGGTTCAGATCAAGCCCGGCCGAGTGGTCATCTGCATTTGCCGCATGATCTCCCTCCCCGCGGATCCACTCATTGTGAGATTGCATCCGCAGAAGGGCATGCGCGAGCTGGACGGCGGCAAACTGGCCGTCCTGGGCGCGAAAATGGCCGAGGCCACCAAGAGTGATTTGATACCAGCCGACGTGTCCCACCCGGACAGCAATACCTGGCTGGTGCGCTCTCAGGACGCGCTGCCCGAAGGCGAGTATGCGCTCATGATCGGCGCGCAAAACATGGCCATCTTCCCCTTCACGATCGCAGCCGCTTCAAACGACCCTTCCGGCCCTGCCGCAGGCAGCCACTGAGCCGTTGCGCGAAGCGCGCCAAGTAGCACAGACTTCAGTCTGTGGGGTTCCACAATCAAACCCAGACCACTCCCGCCGGCCGACAACTTGCCAAACATTGTACTCACCGAGCATCAGCGTTATAGTGTCACGTATGGTGACATATTACGAGCGCAACCTGCCCCACTGGCATCCCACAGGACAAGACATTTTCTTGACCTGGCGGCTCAACGGCTCGCTGCCCCGCCATCTCCACAACATTGCGTCGAAGGACCTCTCCGGAAAGCGCTTTGTTGAGCTCGATCAGGCCTCGGACCGAGGCGACGTTGGCCCGCGATGGTTACGCGACCCTCGCATAGCCGAGAGCCTTGTCGGCTCGTTACGGACCACAGTCGAAAAGCGACTCCACACGCTGCATGCGTATGCCATCATGGCCAATCACGTCCACGTCTTGATCACGCCGTTGGCTTCGGTTGCGGAAGTCACAAAGCACATCAAGGGCGCGAGCGCTCGCGCTGCAAACCGTCTACTCGGTTTCACTGGAAGCCTCTTCTGGCAAGACGAGTCATTCGATCATTGGGTACGCGACCCCGCCGAGTGGCAGAAGATTCGCGCGTACATCGAACGCAACCCGGTCTCCGCCGGGCTCGTTTCCCGGCCCGAAGAGTGGCCGTGGTCGAGCGCGTCAAGGCCGATCAGGTAGCACAGACTTCAGTCTGTGGCCTTCCAGAAGAACTTGCAGGGATTGCTCATTTTGCGAACTACCCCGTTGTAGGCATCGGCTGACGACGGCAGCCCGTGATCTTTAATGGAACCCCACAGACTGAAGTCTGTGCTACAAAAACCTACCACCCTTGCGGCCGCCAGCGTTTCGGCACTACCGGCGCCACGCGGCGCTGCTCCTCCGCGGCAAATTTCTTCAGCCAAATTGCGCGCGACGTCGGATCGACCGCGGTGACGCGCTCGGCCGCGAGCACTTCCGCGGGCGCGCGGCCCGGATCGAGCGCCGACTTCAAGCCGTAGCGCGCGGCGTCGGCGGGATCGTCGCCGTCGCACTTCAGCACATCCTCGACGTTTGCGGGATCGCGCGTGAGCGTCGGCAAATTGTCGATCAGGCGCGTGCAATTCTCAGCGATCAGCCAGTGATCGGCTTCGAGCGCCTGGTACATCAGCATCCAGCCGCCCACGCGATCGTTGTCGGCCGGCGTCGCGCGCGGCAGGCCCGCGGCGGCCAGGCCGTCGCTGAGCTGCTCCGCGATCGAAGCGTCCGCCGAGCGCTGCGCAAATGCATCCGGTGAAAGAAACACGTCGCGAATGCGCTCGCCGTGCCCGACCCGGTCGATGCTGCGCTCGGCGATCGCCGCCGCCAGCATGCGCGGCGAGAGATGGTTCTGCACGAACTCGCGATACGTGACAAACACGCCGTCCGCGCGCGTCGCATGCCAATACACCGCGCTCGGATGCTCGAATCCCCAGTCGATCGAGATCCACCGCGGCGTCCACTGCTCGAGCTGAATCTGCTCCGGCCGCACCGTGTGCCGCTCGCGCGAAAAAATATCGAAGTATTGCCCGGCGTAGACATCCCACTCGCCGTCCAGAAACGCCCGCCGCAGCGCTTCGGGCAGCTGCCCGAGCGTTTTGCGGTACTGCTCGTCGTCCTTGTACAGCGGATTGTCGGCGATCGTCGCGTGAATGAATTCGTAGTCGCCCGGATCGTACTGATCGGGGCGGTCCATGCCGGGCGCCGCAGCGCGCTCGACCCACAGCGCCTTCACCCAGGCGTGGCCAACGTTGCCGGGGTTCGTCGCGCCGGCCATGCACGGCTTCGACTTCGCGATGCGGCAGCGATTGCGGCTGGTCAGAAACTGCCACTGCTTCAGCGTGAAGTGCGTCAGCTCATCGACGCCGATGAATAGATATTCGGCGCCCTGATAGCGGTAAACATCATTCTCCGTATCGCAGTAGGCAAAGCGCGTGGTCGAACCGTTCAGCCACGTGACGGTGTGTTTCGTTTCGTTGTATTTCTCGTACAGCTCGCGCGGCACGTCGCGCCGGAAATACGTGATGAGCGAAGCCTCGAGCTCCGGAAACGTGCGCCGCATCAGCAGCGTGTCCACGCCCGGATGCAGATGCGCCTGGCGAATCGCTTCGTACAGCAGCGCCTTCGTCTTTCCCGGCCCCGCCGCCCCGCCGAACAAGCGATACTTCGCCGCCGATTGGTGAAATTCAAGCTGGCGAGCGAAAGGCTGGTATTTGAATTTTCGGCAGAATTCGTCGAATTCTCGAATACACCCCTTCGGCGTGTTGTCCTTCTTGGAGGGCATAGCTGTTGTGGAACATGTTTCAATCCGCGCGCGGCGCTTACCTACTTTTTGTCATTCCGAGCGAAGCGAGGAATCTCTCTCTCCGGGGTTTTGTTCTTGCTTGACGGCAAGATCGAAGAGAGATTCCTCGGGCCAAAACCGCCCTCGGAATGACAAAAGGAAATGCCTTCTTTAGTCCGCGCGGGTTGCTAGGAGACCTTCAGTTTCTTGCCCGCGTAGAACGCAGCGGCGCCGGCGATGAAGCACACGCCGATCGCGTAATGATGCAGGCTCAGCACCGCGCCCGCAATGAACGCGCCCGCGCCCGCCAGTTGCACGTACTGTCCAATCGAATGCCAGGACGAAGTTGCCATGTTGCCTCCAAGAGTCAGTGGTTAGTGGCTAGTGACTAGTGGCTAGTGAACGGCTCAGTCGGTCTTGCTAGTCAGTAGCCACTCGCCACTCGCCACTAGCCACTGCCTTTCAATCGCAGCAGCCGAGCAGCAGGCGCGTCGAACCGTTCAGCTGGTACACGTACGCGCCGATCTCCCATCCGCTGCCCACGGAATTTTGATTGATCAGCGAAACGCCGCTCGGCCACGTCGCCGAGGGCGTCAGCGCCATCTGGTAGGCCGAGCCGAGATTCACGCCCGCGTCAACCGCCGGCGAATTCGCCAGCACCGCGTAGTTCCCTGTCGTCGAGAGCGACGATGCATTCGTCAGCGCGGGATCGGCGCTGAACGAGTGAGCATCCTGCGACGCATTCGTCTGCCAGCCGGAGAACGTGTACGCCGTGCCGCCCCAGCTGAACGGCGAGCCGGATGCGGAAAAATAGTCGTTGTAGTCGTACGCCGTTCCTGTTTCCGAGGATGCATCGACGCTCGCGTAAGCGCCGGTGTAAAAAATATTGTTCTTCACCAGGGCGCCCGTCGAAGTGGACGCCTGGCTGATCGCCGCGTGCGTATTCGACGGGCCGAAGATCGTGTTGTTGTACACGATGCTTCCCGTGCTGCCGGTAAGCAGGATCCCGACGTTGTTGGCTTGCGAAATATCGATCAAGTTGTCCCACAGCGTCATCGACGCGCCAGTGCCGAGCCCGTCGCCGCCGCCACTACCCACATTCACCGCGTAAGCGTACGTGCCGTAGATCTGGTTGTGGGAGAACGTCACCGTGGTCCCGGAATCTCCGGCCATAATGCCGTACCCGCCGTTTGTCGGCGCCGTGCTGTAAATCAAGCAGCTGTCCACGGTGTTCCCGTGGGAGCCGCCGTGCGCGATCATCACGCTCCAAACGCCCGTGGGCACGTACGCGGACGAGAGCGAAGTGTCGTTGTAAAACGTCGACCTCTGCACCAGGTTGCCGGTTGTGCCCGAGCCATAGATCGCGAGCGGCGAAGTGCCGTAGGCGTGATACGCAGTCACATTCGTGACCGTGTCGTTCGTGGCGTTCAGATAAATCGTGAGCGGGTGGCGGTACATATCGTGGGCCGAGAGATTCCGCACGATGCTGTTGCTGCCGGTGAGGTACAAACCGCCGAGCGTCGCCGTCGATGTGTTGTAGGTTTCCGACTGATCGAGCGAGTCGATGATCAGCCAGCCGTTCCCGTTGTCCCACATCGTGAAGGTCGGGCTGGACGCCGTGACATAACTGTACGTCTTGCCGTTCGTCGCCACATTCGATCCGTCCGACGCATGCAGATACAGGAAGGTCCCGTCGTAGAACCACGAACCCGCAGCAGCTTCCACAGCCGACTGCGAACCCTTGCTGAGCAGCAGCGAGCCGTTTTCCCACACCGCCACCGGGGTCGATCCGAGCGTGTTGCGATACGTAAACGCCGTCTGGATCGTTCCGACGATCGAGCCGACCACGCTGTTGCCGCCCGTGGCGAAGCCGTCTCCGCTTACATTCGTCGCCTGCGACTGGTCCGACGCGGTCGAATCCGACCAGAGCGTTGTGTTGTTATTGCTGTAGTACTCGACGTTGCGCGCCGTCGTGTAGATCGAGACGATCTGATCGACGCTGTTGCTGAGGCTGTAGGTGATCGTGTCCGAAGTCGCGGTCGTGCCGGCAGCCACGGTCGTGCCGTTATTTCCCCCGCCCCACGTGATGCGCGTCGTCGAGGACGTATTCGGCGCCGAGCCGGGCACCGGGCCAATCGCCGAGCCGGTGATGTTCAGCGCAGCGCTCGCCGAAGCCTTTACAGTGACCGTCACCGCCACGGCGCTGTTTGAAATCTGCACGTGGCTGATTTGCTCGCGCCAGTTGCGCGTGCCGCTGTCGGTGGACGAAGTGCCCGAATCGATGAGGGAAAAAATCGTGGCCGCCTGATTCGGCGCTAGGGTGTAGCCGCTCGTCGTGACGAACGTCGATCCCTTGAGGATCGGATTTGCGCCCGTGCCGTACGCGCCAAACGTAATCGGATTGCCTGAAGATCCCGCCGAAGGAACCGTCAGCGCCGTGCCGTACCAGGCGTCGCCGCGATTGAACAGGATCGAATCGCCCGGCGAAAACGTCGACGCATTCACCTTGGCAATCGTCTGCCATGGCGTGCTGGAGCTCGTTCCGTTGTTCGTGTCGCTCCCCGCCGCCGCGACGTAGTAAGTCGTGGCCTGAGCCGGCAGCGCAGCCAAGATCAGCAGCAAAAGCGTCGCCGCAATTTGCAGCGTGCGCCCGTTTGTCCTTTTGTCATTCTGAGCGCTCGCACCGAGGCTTCGCGCCGAGGCGAAGCGAAGAATCTCTCCGTGGCTTTCTCCAGCAGGTCGAAAACGCAAGAGAGATTCTTCGGGCCAAAACCAGACCCTCAGAATGACAAAAGGGTTCGCGAAGGTGGGGTCTGCGGGGGCAACCGCGCGCCGTGGCGCAACCAACCCCCACAGGCTATCCCTCAGCTCGCTTCGGGAAAAAAAGCCCGCGCCACTCCAAACGCTACTGCGCCACATAGCTGATCCCGCCGGACACTTGTCCCGAACCGGAATTAAAAATGCAAAGATTGTCTCCGCCCGTCACTTCGGCACCGAGCGAGGAATCCCCGTTGCCGAGCGCGATCCCGCCATTCGCCGCGAAATTCCACCCGGTCGCCGCGGTCGCTCCGCCAAATCCGCCCACGCCCGCCGTCCCAGTGCCGCACGTCGACCCTGTGCCTTCGACCACGGCGACGTTCGTCGCCGCCGCGACGACCACATGAATCGAGCACACGTAGATTTTCTTGGAGGCAGTTCCCGCGACGAGCTGCGCGCTCGCCGTCTGGCTGATGCTCGCGTACGATTTCGTCTGCGCCTTGCAAGGATCAACGACCAAGAAATTGTTGCCGTCAGTAATCTTGAATCCCTGCCCAGTAGCAAACTGCCCCTGCGCGGGATCGGCCTCAAGTAGCGCGGGCTTTAGCCTGTGGCTTTCCATAAATGGCGGCACAACCGCAGCCGCAAGCCGCACCGCTTGAACGCCGTCGATGTTGAGACGTGGGACAGGCTGGCCCGCCCTCCCCGAAACTCGCGGAGCCGGCGACACGCCGGCGCCACAAACCGCCGCCAGCAGCGCGATCCCAAACAGCCACCACTTTTTCTTTTTGAATTCGCTCGGGAAACTCTCGGCGCGGCCGGCAAGTTTGCTGTTCTCCATCTGCGGATCGCTGTGGCGGTCTGCCGGTGGTAACCCCAACCCCGACCGGCTAAAGCGGGTCCCACTGGCACCAGCACTGGGCGGCGCCGTCAAGTCCAGCAGCCCGCGCAAGACTCCAAACTCAATCGCCACCGCCGCGGCTTCATCCGCCTTCGCATCTCCCGTATTCGGCGCAATGATTCGCAACTCGCGATCCGAGTGCACCACGCCGCCAGGGCGATCCACGATCACCGGCGCAGCCGCGAGCTGCGTCACATGCCGCAACACCGCCGCCTCCAGCACGCTATCCACCGAATCAAAATGGATCGAGGCGCCAAGTAGGACATGCTTTAGCCTGTCCCGGTTTTCGAGTGCCGGGGGAGCAGCAGCGACGGCACCCGTGGAAGTAGTTTCCGACACGGCATGGCTGGACGGGCTAAAGCCCATCCCACTGTGGGCGGGAGAGGAAGCGTCCCGATGTGCTCGAGGCGCTTCCTCCTGGGCTGAGGGGTGGTGGTGCGCGGGGGATTCCGGCCCGAGGTGGGAGTGTTCGCCGAAGTCCGCCGGGTTTTTCGGCGAACGATGGCGAGCGTCAGGGGTATGGGTGGCCGGGGCAAGATCGATGGTGATGGCGTAGCCGGCGTGCGGCCCCGAAGTGACCGCGTCCACCGGCAAGAATTCCGTCACCGCAAAGCCGGCAAGCCGCAGCAGGTGCCGCGTAGCGCGCGCGCAGTTGTTGTCGCCAATAATCTTGATTCGCATGGATTTTCAGGGAGTACTCGAATTGCGCGAGAGAAATGCGGAACCACGGATGCACACGGATGGACACGGATAAAAAACGAATCGAAAGAGTAGGACCATGAAACTTCAGCTGATTCCGCTCCACAAATCTCTTTCTGCTTTCATCCGTGTGAATCCGTGTGCATCCGTGGTTTCAAAGCCTTTTCCTCACCGTACAAAGGTCACGAGCGCTGGGCCGGTGCCGCTGGCGGCTTGCAGGTAGGCGATCGTGTCGCCTGCGTAAAAGCGTGTGCCTGAGCCGCCGTCCTGCACGCCGTCCGCGTGCCGCGGCGCCGCAATCGTCTCGATGCTCCCCGCGGAAATCGTGTCTTGCGTGGTGGCGTCGCCCAAATCGGTGCGAATCCGCAAGTCCACCAGCACGGAATTCTTGATCGACACCGCCATGCAGTCGACGGGCGCGACCACGGCCGTCCAGGAAACCGTGTCCACCGTGATCTGCTTCTTCACGAAGTTGGGATTCGAGGTCATAAGAGTGGGTGATGCGCGTCACACAGAGGGTTACGAGAGCCTGAAATTATCAGAGGAGTGACTGGACATTCGCTTGCCCTGAGTCCGCCGGGGCGGATGGAGGGTGACTGGTGATTCGTAAACTAACCTCAAGGGAGAGGCACCGATGAGATTTTCACCGGTCACTAGTCACCAGTCACTAGTCACACTCTTTACGGCAGCATCTTCGCTGTCAGCGACGACCCGCCCGTCGACGACGTCAGTTTGATGCGCAGAAATCGCGCGCGCACTCCGGTGACGGTACGCGATTCGCCGGCCGTCGCCGTGGACGTATCGATCGTGAAGTATTCCGAGTCCATGTCCGCCGCAGCGCCCTGCAGGATGATGCTGATGGCCGACGGCGCCGTGCCAAAGATCGTCTGCCAGCGCACCGTGTGGCCCTGATCGGTCAGGCCCGAGGGTTCAGGAATCGCGAACTGGGATCCGGCCGTTCCGTTGGCCGGAAACGCTTCGGCGTTGAAGCTAAACCCGACGTCGCCGGGAAACAAGGAAAGCGGCGGAGTGGTGTTGCTATAAGCGGGCATGATGCCTCCAAGTAGGACAGGCTTTAAGCCTGTCGGGTTTAGAGCCTGCCAGGCGCAAAAGGCAACGCGGAGCCAAGGGGAGACAACGCGGCCAGGCGCGCCGAGACTGCGCACAACAAAACCGCGCTGCCCGAAAGCCGCTGCTGCAGCGCGTGTTCGCGCAGCTCCATAAGCTTCGCGTGCCTGAAATGGATGGTTTACAACTGAACCGGAGAAACCAGCGTGAGGGTATAACTCTGCAAGAGAGAATATACCACACAGGTAGTTTAGTTGTCAACTATTTTACGCGCGTCCCCGCAACTCGAACAAAAGGAAGGCCAAGCAACCTCACCCGAAGCGCCGGATCGGGCTCTGCTTCTCACCGGAGAGCCCAAGCCAACCGGAAGGCCGCTGCGAACGGTATCCCGGACAGTAACTATCAATTCCAGTACCACGACTGGATCGTCTTTGCTATCATACCCGACCAAGTCGTAGCCGTCGGAGGCGCGATGCGATCGGAATATCATCCAGGACGATATTGGATCGTCCTGGGTTGCTCTTTCATTTGCGGCGCTGGATTTTTTCTATTCGCTGCCGTCTTGATTTTCCAGGCATGGCTCGGCCACGGAAGTCATGCCGGCAATATCTTGCGCATCGGGCTCGCGGTCTTCTCTGTCTTCATCGGATTCTTCTTCTTGGCCGTGGGCACCCTCTACCGCGCCTCCTTTAACGAATCGCGCGATCACTAAATTGTTCGGACTCGTTTTGGCGCCGCCTCACGACGCCCGAGCCGACGCCTCGCGAAAGTATTTCGACGGCGGAAACAATCCCGCCCGTGTCAGTTCCCGCCCCGTGAGCCGCCGAATTTCTTCCGCCCAGTCCGCCCAGGTCAACTCACTGATGCCCAAATGCCGCCGAGCCGCCTGATATTCCGCCCCGCCCAAATAATAGACACGAAACATAGCCATGAGGCTTGCCCTGCCCTCAGTAGGACAGGCTTCAGCCTGTCGCCTTCCATCAAATCGAGCAAGACGCCCCCCGTGGTGCCTGCCGTGACCCACCTCCGCCTGTCGATCGTCCCCGAGAATCGGCCCAAAAGCCGTCGCCGCAAATCCTGAAAAACGAAAGTCAGCCCGACGCTCCGCGCCAAGCGCCTTCTCGCCCGCCCGCGCAAAATCACAAACGTATTCCGCAAGCCGCGGCAACCGGTCCGGACGCCACTGGTACTTCCCTGCCGCCTCCGCATTCAACGTGGGAATCTTCGAGTCGATCGCCTCCCGCGCCGCACGATACACATCATGACAAACATCAAATGCAAACGTCGCTAGCATGGTCGCCCTCCACACTCGTTGACGTGCACTTCCGCTTTGTCCAGCTACTGCCTTCGTATCTCTCCCTTTCATTGGCCCCGCATCGAAATGCGCGCGCGACCGGCGGGTCTCCACCCCGACACTCGCGCCTCTCGCGCCATCACAGCACCTTCGCTCGCGCCAACTCGCGCAACCGGTCCCGCTCAATCACTTCCTGCTTCACTCCCTTCGGCCCGCAAACAGGCCCCTGTCCCACACGCAACTCCCGCGCCACCGCAAGCTCCTTCGCCGACATCAGCCGAGCCTCAAAACCATTTTCAACGCCGCGAGAAAGACTCGCAGCGGGTCGCGAGAGAGCGCGGCGACAGTCCGCTTCTGAATTCATTTCAGGAGGCGTTTCCGAGCCAGCCGCGCGGGTAGGATCCGTCGGCATATTGGCGCCGAAGTTCAGCGTCCCTTGCAAATGGGTATTGGAATTTGGTGTTGACTCAAAAGAAGAAACAGCGATTGATTCCTGATCGACGTCCCGAGTTTCTCCGCATCCACCACCCCTCAAATCCCCTTCCCTTTCCCTGCTCCTATTCAAATCCAAATTCAAATCCTGTCCTTGAGCCTCCTCAACCTCCCCCTTGAGCCTGCCTCCGCCGGCCGCCGCGTTGCGCGCGTCATGCACTTGCTTGTATCGCCGCTCTTCACGACGCGGATCTTCCGGCGGCGCACCGGCCTGCCAACCCACTCTGAAATCTGAAATTTCAAATCTGCGATCCTCCGGGAGCTCTTGCCCGCCAACCCGCTCCTCGCCGCGAAATCCCGCTCCCGCCAGCGCCGCGCGTCCTCGCGGAAACCGCGCCATATAAGCCGTCAGTTTCTGCTTCGGCACCGGCGGCGCAAACCGTTCCAGCCGCATGCGCCATGACGGAGGAGGCAAGCGTCCCGGCACATCGCTGCCCGTCCAGTGCGCGTAGCGCTTCCCTTCGTACTCCCAGACAAACAGCAGTCCCTTGTCCTGAAATTCGAGAAAGATCTGCTCGAGCCGCTCGATCGTCAGGTTCCGCCGGATTGCCGCCACACGCCCCCAAATCACCCGCAAGTTCGTAATCTCAAAACAGCCGGAAGCGTCCGCCAGACCGTACAGCCACGCGTATTCGGTCTGCGCCCAGTCCGCGCAGGACGCAAGCTTGTCCGAACCCCACATCGCGTCGAAATCAATCACGCGTTTCGGCATGCCTCACCTCCAAGCGTGTGACCAAGCATCGCCATCGCGATCGCCTAAGGCGAGCCCGTCGCACGCGGCTGCGCCTAAACCATCGCGCCGGACTAGTTTTGGCGGCCTCGCTTGTTACTCGGCGTCGCGCAGACTGCAACCCGCAGCTTCCCCACTGTCCGATCTTTGTGGGTCACGGCTTCAACCGTGACATAAACCAACCGAAATCGCTTCGGCTTTACAGGCTACGGAACAAATAATTTATTTTGTCATTCCGAGCGAAGCGAGGAATCTCTCTTGGGTTTAAACACAGGAACAGAGAGATTCCTCGGCAAAAACATGCCTCGGAATGACGACAATAATTTTTCAGCGGCCTCTTTAGTCGCTGACGCCTTTACCGCACCGCAACCTCGCAGACTCGCGAGACCCAACGATGAAAGGCCGTTCCCCGCCTCGAAGTCGCCCCTACGATCCCTGCCCCGTCACGCCTCGGTGGCGACGGTGCACTCCGTCGACGACTCGCTCATGACGAGCCCGCCGCGCGCAATCCGATACTCCCAAATGCATTCGCCGCGCCCGTCCGTGCCCGGCCGCTCCGGTGAAGCACCTTCGCGATGCCTCTTCACCACCTCGTACCCGCCGTTCTCGCTTTTGCGCAGGTGACGCAGTTGCGCCGAGATCGATGCCTCGCCGTATCGCGTCAGCGCCCGCAATTCTCCGAGCGTCAGCCACGTCTCGCACTCCGCCGCGGAAAGCATCGCATCGCGGATAATCTCCCGCTGCGAACGCAGCCGCCGAGCGTCGTACACGCCCGGCGTCGACGCCACGCTCGCCCGCACGCCCTCCGGAATCAGCCCGAGATCCACTGCGCGTTCGCTCCCGCCGCACGCATTCATGCCTGAGGAATCGTCTGCCCCCGATCCCGGCCTACGTTCCGCCCCGCCAAGTTGTTTCACCCGCCGTTCGCTTCCAGCGCCAATCGTGCCGATTCCCTGATTCATCGCTCCCTCCTGCTCTGACTTAGTTGTTGCAACCAGTTTCTGGAATCCATTCGACATCTCTTCAGGCCTTATGCGCGTGACGCGCATGAAGCCGAAGCCCCACTAGAACGCCTTCGCCGAACAGCCTTTTCGCGCGCGCGCCGCTGCTCCTTCCGGGCATGCCGTCTGGCCGGCCATGCGCTCTGGCGAAAACACCAGCGCGCACGCGAAAACGCTGTCCGCTCGTTGCTCGACTGCCATCTTGGGCGAGGTCCGATAATGTCACTATTCGTGCCATCCTCCAGTCACTTGTCCTTTCGTCTCCATTGATTTCGGCAGTTCTGTTCAGTTGACCGTGTTGTCTGTCGGATTTACTGAGACGATCGCTGCTTCTGCGCCGATTGTTCGCGCCAGAACTTCAGGCGCTTCAGGTCCCATAATGTCTAACTGCCCGAAAAGCCCGACCTCCGAGCCCCCGCCCCGGCTCCGGTCGAACTTATCAGCCGTTACTTTCTTTACCGTTTTCGATCCGTTTTTCTTCACTTTGCTCGCCCAACGCCACGCAAATAAATCGCCGCTCGGCCGGACAACTCGCGTGTCACCGCTCGGAAGTGCCATTCCCAAACCTCAGCGATCCAGGTCGAATCGCGGGCCATGTAAGAGCGGCCTAACCGGCCAGAACTTATCCACAACATATCCACAGCCCCCTCTAGACACGGATCGTGACACGTTAGTACTGTTAACCAACACAGACACGGCCGACCCTCTCGGCCCCCAGTCCAGAACTAGGAGCTTTGGGCATGACTATGACTCGCTTGTCTCCACCCCTTGACTACTTGCAGGCCGCCTCGCGCGCATCCCTGCAAAGTTTTGAGCTCACGCGCCTCAATCATGCGGCGAACCTCCGCCAGGAAATCGCCGCCCTGATCGACCAATGGATCCAGGAAACCTCGGAGGCCATGCTCGCCCGCTGGATGCTCGATCACCACAAATCCCTCCAGTCCACCGCGATGACTCCCGCCGAAGTCGTCCGCACTCTGGTCGACCCCGCCTCATCTCTCTTCCCCGAAACTGAATCCGCAATGTCGGACGTAGTCGTCCCAGCTCCCCCTCGCTTCGCCGACTCGCGCCCCGCAAAACACGCCATCGCCCGAAAATCCCAAAAGCCCCGCCAATCCGCCACCGGATAGCACGACTCGCTCCCGACCCAGGAGCATCCTCAGTCGCAGAAACCGACGTCGAAGCCTCGGCCACACCCACATCGGCCACCGAACCCTCCAGCAGCCAAGGATCCACCCATCAAAACGGCGTCCCTTCAAGTAGCAGCAATCGTTCCAATCGCACAAATCGTGAATCCCCACGATGCTCACCCGCATCAACTTCACCGATCTCCCCGCAAGCATCCACTGAAGAACCATCAACCACCGGAAACACCTTAAAATTCCCGCTCGACAACTCTCGCAATCCTGTATGTCCGTCTCGCTCCATATAGCTTAAGCATCTGATGGTATGTTCGAACAGAAATGCTGGCGGGTTGGACAGGCACGACGGGAAGAGTCATCTTGTGAAAACCTGGTAGGATAGCGGGACCAGCGCGTTGTGCCAACTGGGGATAGGTGCGTAGGTTAGAGTCCTGAATAGTTTATAACGGGTTATCAAGCTGAGCGAGGAGGATGTCCTTGGACAACATCGGCCCCGACAAAGCTGGTTTCCTGCTTTAACTGTGAAGTTTGAATAGGTTATCGTCCAATTGGTCGGGAACTGGGAATCTGAGTTTGCCAACAGCGGTTCTCAGGAGACCGAGAGCGGTACACCAAAATGCTCGCCGTGCGATTCACAGTCGAGAGCAACAGGCTCAGAGAGTCTTGCGGAGAGCGAGTTTGAAATCGGCCCCGGCCGAGTTCAAACTCAGTCGGCGGGCCGGCCGCCCAGTGGATACGCCGCTTTCGGGAAGGGGGTCCCGCCGCATTGCCTGATTTGTCCTCGCGTCCGCACGGCTCTCCTCGTCGCATCTCCGCAGAAAAAGCAGCTTCCGTCGAACGCCTCCGCCGCCAGCGCTGGACCGACTCCCGCATCGTTCAAGCCACCGGGTTGAGCCGCGCCACCGTGAGCCGCTTTCTCACCCGCGTGAAACTGAAAACTGCCCGCTCGCTCCAGCCCACCGTTCACATCGTTCGTGATGAGCATCCCGCTCCCGGAGACATGCTCCACATCGACATCAAGAAGCGGGCCCGCATTGCCAAACCAGGTTATCGTCTCGCCGGCAATCCCCGGGACGAAACGCGCGCGGCCGGTTGGGAATTCCTGTACGTCGCCGCGGAAGCTCGACATTAGCGTTCGCGAATGCGGTGGCGTTCGAGCGCCCGGCGGGATGCGTCTTCAGGATTGGGAACCATCGTATCGGGGCGCGGGGGATGTACCGATACAAACTCAGAGATGCTGCCCCCTTACGCTGGTTGTGGCGGATCACAGTAGATGCGGTGGACCGAATTTAGGGCGTCGCGGTGGCTTTTTCGAGGAGTTTTTCTTTGCGGTAGATCATGGCGTTAATGTTGGTGGTGGCGAGTTCGAAGCCGTGGCCGTGGGTGATGGCGTCGGTGGGACAGGCCTCCACGCAGTAGCCGCAAAAGATGCAGCGCGAGTAGTCGATGTTGTAGACGCTGGCGTAGCGTTCGCCGGCGGAAATGCGACGGGCGTCGGTGTTTTCCGCGGCTTCAATGTAGATGCAGCGGGCGGGACAGGCGGCGGCGCAGAGGAAACAGCCAACGCATTTTTCGAGCCCGTTCTCATCGCGGTGCAACACGTGAATTCCGCGGTAGCGCGCCTGGAAGTGAACGGGCTCTTCGGGGTAATTTTCAGTGACGGGCTTCCGCAGCATGTTGCGGAAGGTGACGCTGAAGCCCTTGACGAGCGTCGTGAAGGTTTCGCCTGCCTCTTTGAGCATCGATGCCATCGAACGTCAGTGTAACAAAGCGAGGGAGGAGGGGCAAATTGGCGCGGCGCTGGCGGCGTTCGGTTGATTACGATCAGCCGCGCTCGCGTGCGGAATGAGAAGCTCATCGGATGCGCTGGGAGAAATTCTCAACGCCGGGCGGCTGTATCACTGCGAGAAGGGGTACATGAGCCAGCCGATACCGATGGCAATGACTAGAAAGGCGAGGAACGCCCAGAGCGAGTATTCAAGACGATCGCGGGTCGTGCGCTTGGATAGGAAGGCGAACGTAATCGAGACGACCAGGGCGAAAAATGCGAGCGCGCCGAAGTGGGTCAGGTTGGCGAACAGTCGCGTCATTTTGGTTCGCCGAGGCTTCGCTCGCCGGTTCCGGATTCGTCATTGCGCGCGTCGCCGCCTCGTCCGATATCGTACGCTTCGAGAACAGTGAGGAGGTTGAGCATTCCGGCAGCGGCGAAAAGGCGCGTGCCGTAGTCACCGGTGGCATGGGCGACGTCAGCGCCGGCGGTTTGGATCTGATGCGCCAGAAAATAAAATGCACCGGCGCCCAGGTCCGCAAAAAATCCGAGGCGATCGAAGAGATCTTCTTCGCCCGCGCTAAAGACCCCGCCGCGCATCGCGAGTCCTGCAAGCGCTAACGCGCCGACGCAGAAGAAGTACACCGCGGCTTTGCTCCACTTGCGAAGCACCAGGTGGCCGAGGCCCGGCACGATCCAGCCAGCAACGGCGGCGGTGATGGCGAGGATTGGATTGCCTTTCGTAGTTTCACTTGCCATGTGGCTCTTCCGCGGCTCCGTCGTCAATTCAAAAGCTTCAGAATTTCGGTCTGCTCTGCACCAGTAACTTCCGCTTTGCCGTTCGAGACGTAAACGTTCACTTCGCTACGGATGCCGAATTCGGGCAGATAGATACCCGGCTCGACGGAAAAGCAGGTATGCGGGATGACGCGCCGCGTGTCGCGCGTTTCCAGGCTGTCCATGTTGGCGCCGGCGCCGTGCACTTCCTGGCCGATGTTGTGTCCCGTGCGGTGAACAAAGTATTTTGCATATCCTGCCTTGCGAATCACTTCGCGGGCAGCGCGGTCAACCTGCCAGCCTTCGACGACGCGGCCGGCGCTCACGGCGCTTTTCACGAAATCGACGGCGGCGTCCCGCGCGTCCCGCACGATCGAAAAAACTCTCGCGCACTTCTCCGGAACTTTGGGGCCGAGATAGCCGACCCAGGTGATGTCGTAATACACGCTGTTGGGCGCGAGAGTTTTCGCCCAGACGTCGAGCAGCAACAGGTCACCACGACGCACGGGAGAAGAGCCCTGCTCTCGAGGCTCGTAGTGCGGGTCGCCGGAATGCGGTCCGACGGCTACGATCGGAGCGGAATCGGAAACGACTCCATTCGCGCGGAATTGGACGACCATCCACTGCTGGAGATCGAACTCGGTGAACGATTCCCCGGCAGCGACTCGCCTCGCGGCCTCAGAAAATGCGCCTTGCGTGACGGCGTCGATCACGCGCCCTGCGGCGCGATGCGATTCGAGCTGCTCGGGGCTCCAGGCCGCTTCAAACTCCTGGACGAGGTCCGCTGAGGTCACCACTTTACAGCCCTGGGCACGGATCAGCTCGATCGTTCCCGCGTCGACGAGCGAAACATAGGGGATGGAGTTCTTGGGCGAATATTGCATCGCCACTTTTTTTGCGCGGCCGACCAACTTTTTCAGATTTTTGTCGAGCTCCTCGGCCGCCGCGTAGACCATCTTGTCGCCGGGCAAGGTGTCAAGGGTGGCCGCTTCGATGCGGTGAACGAGCTTTCGCGGCGCGCCTTTCGCCGGAATCATATAAAACCAGCGGCGCTTGGCCAAAACGTGATCGAGGCCCAAGGCACGGTAGGCGATGGGGTCGCGATGAAGAATATCGTAGAAGAGCCAGCCGTCGATTTTCTGCCGGCGAAGGGCTAACTGAATGGCTTCGATGTTGGGCATAAGAACGAGAGTCCGGGGTTCAAACCGCGATGTCTCCGCCTCTCATTCGCGGAGCGCTTCGATCATCGCGGCCGTAACACCGAAAATTTCGACACGTTTCGTGCGGCTATGCTCTCCAGCCGCGATTCTAACAGCCGCCAGCGGCACATTCAAACGCGAAGCGAGGAGCTTGCGCAGCGCTTCGTTCGCGCGGTCATCTACCGGCGGGGCGGTGAGGCGAATCTTCAGGCCGTCCTGGTGCTCGCCGACGATCTCGTCGCGGCTGACGCGGGGTTGCACGCGAACGGTGAAGCTCAGCTTGCCGTCTTTGCTCGTGATTTGCACCGGCGATTCCTATCAGATTTTTTGGCGCTCACCGAAAAGCGCGGTTCCGATGCGTACCTGGGTGGCGCCTTCTTCGATGGCTACTTCGAAGTCGTGCGACATGCCCATGGAAAGAACTGGCAATCGGTTCGCGCCCAGGTGCGCGGTCAGCGCGTCCCGCAATTCACGGAGGCGGCGAAAGTAGGGCCTGGCTTGCTCGGGGTTATCAAAATAGGGCGGGACGCCCATCAGGCCCCGGAGTTCCAAGCAAGGCAGGCGCAGAATCGCTTCGGCAATACGCGGCGCTTCGTCGGCGCCAACGCCGGACTTTGCCGGCTCGGGATCGAGCTTCACCTCGATCAACACGCCGAGCCGATTTGTCGAGAACGACCGGTTCGACGACTCTGTGGTGAGAGCGTTGCGGGCTTGGTTCAACTTTT
>Ga0210401_10000704_pt1 | contig 40511 bp, 22 predicted proteins | sample IncBWH32MmetaG_FD_150866 | JGI IMG/M metagenome (GOLD analysis project Ga0210401, IMG submission 150866) | Forest soil microbial communities from Barre Woods Harvard Forest LTER site, Petersham, Massachusetts, United States - Inc-BW-H-32-M | ecosystem: Environmental > Terrestrial > Soil >... | reverse complement strand
CGTTCCCCTGCCCAATGCGTAGGTAAGCATTTTCTCGGTGACTGTGGAGACAAAATCGTCGCGGTAATTGGTTGCCAGGAGCCTGGCAAGCTGCCCGGGTCCCACAAACTGGGCGCCATCCGGAAGGTTTCCCGAGACATCAATCGGGAGGCCGGCGTCTTGGCTGCGCCACCGGCCGATGGCATCATAATTTTCGAGAGCAAACCCGATGGGATCCATACGGGCATGGCAGGCTGCACAGACCGCGTTCGCGCGGTGCTGTTCCATAGCCTGGCGCAATGGGCGCGGTTTGCCATCTATTCCTTCGGGCTTGAGCTCCGGAACATCCGCCGGAGGTGGTGGAGGCGGAGTACCGAGCAAATTCTCCAGGACCCATTTACCCCGCTGCACTACCGATGTTCGATTCGGGTACGACGTAACCATCAGGATGCTGGCTTGCCCCAGGAGTCCGCGCCGGTTCGGATCGGCCAAAGTCACTCGCCGGAATTGAGGACCATAAATGTCGGGTATGCCGTAGTGCTCGGCCAGGCGCTGATTGAGGAACGTATAGTCGGCGTCCAGCAGTTCGAGGATGCTGCGATTCTCGTGCAGGACGCTGGCAAAGAACAGCTCCGTTTGTTGCCGCATGGAGTTTCGCAAGCTCTCGTCAAATTGCGGGAAAATCCCCGCGTCCGGCTTCCAGGTAGCCAGGTTCCTCAGGTACAGCCATTGGCCGGCGAAGTTGCTGACCAGTGCCTGTGAACGCGGGTCATCCAGCATGCGCCGTGTCTGCTCAGTTAATACTGCCGGATCTTTCAGCTTGCCCTTCTGAGCAAGATCCAGCAGTTGGTCGTCCGGGATGCTACTCCAGAGAAAGAAGGAGAGCCGCGACGCCAGCTCTAAATCGCTGATCTGATAAACCGTTCCCGGCTTGCAGCCCGCTGGATCTTGCTCGACACGGAACAGAAAATCAGGGGATACCAGTAACGCCTCGAGCGCTTTCTCGATGCCGCCGTCGAAATCGCCCGATTGACGGCCCGCGCGGTAAAAGGCAAGCAGCGGAGTTACATCGGCGTCGACCACCGGCCGCCGGAAGGCCCGGCGCGCCAGGTTGGATAGAATGGTCCGCGCGCAGTCTTCCTCCGCTTTTCCATCCGATGGCTTTCCTGGGAACGGCCTGCAGACAAAGATTCGCTCCCGGCTGGCCGTGTCTCCCCGCCCGGTGACTGAATACGGGCCGCTGATCATCACATCGGCGACCTCAGGATCGGCACTTCCGCGCGGAACCGGGAATCGCTGGAGCCTGGCGCTGTCCAGCCATAGATCCATATCATCGGTCCGGCCCGCATCCCCCTTCTTCATGGCGGGGGGACCGGGTCGCCGCGCACCTGGTGGGGCTTCGTTTTCTGTTTTTGAAGAGTCCCGAGGGAACGTCACTCCCACGGCGTGTAATCCAGCGGGAAGGGGCAGGCGCATCTCAAAGATCACCGGCTTGTCGATACCCTCCGCTGCCGCGATCTGCGGATCAGGCTTCATCCTGATCTGAATAACGTATTCGGCATCCAACGGGAAATAGCGCTTGAAATCGATTCCACCCCTGCTATCGAATGGCAGATCGTCGCCGACTCGTTCGTTCCGGGGGCGCCGCGCCGCTGCTGGATCCCGAGGCGGCTCATAGTGATCCTTGGTCGGCTTGACTTGCAGATCACCCACCGCCAGACGGCTCACCGAGCGCGCCACGGAAACATACCTTTCCAGCAATGACGGCGACATGGAAAGTACGTCCGCGATATTGTCAAACCCGTAGCCGGTATTGTCGGCAGGAAGAGACGCTCCCGCCTGGATATCCATACCGAGCAAGTCCCGGATAGCGTTGCTGTATTCGGTCCGATTCAGACGATGGATTGCGAGCCGTCCCGGATTTGGGCTAGTAGCACTTGCGCTGTCTAGCGATTCTTCGAGCGACTGACCAAACGCCGCGAACTCGGCTGGGGTCGGCCTGGGTAAACCTCGGGGGGGCATCTCGCCGGAACGGACCTTGCGCAATACCTTTTCCCACACGTCGGCGTGACCTGAGACTTGGTGTATGTCCAGCCCCTCGAGCGCGAGCCCGCCGGTCTTAAGCTTCGCGCTATGACAACCCACGCAATATTGGTTGACCAGGGCCTGTCCGTCCAGTCCGGCGGCGGTTGCAATTTGAAGGGCACAAGCCACCATCAACAGGCGCACGACGTTTACTGTAAGCAGGTCAGCCATTTATCCGAAAACTAGTACTTTTGAAATTCAAAGCCACGAGGAACACACTACAGGTACGCATAACATTCTATGACGGATTTCTGCGCTAATCACGTTATTTCTTTGTGATTCACCGCCAACCGTTTGAAGCCCTGTTCCTGCGGCCCAGTTATGTGTTTTCTTATGGTTAAACAATGTGATTCACAATGCATTCACATGCTAACTACGTTGAAACTGGATTGCAACGGCCTCAAGATACAAAGATCGAGTCTCAAGGCTCAAAATTACTGCGTAGGACCGATAGCCCTGAAGCCGTTGGTCAATCTTGGGAGGTAACCTGTGGGATGTTCCAAACGTAAGCTCCACGCCTCGTACGCTGGGATACTCTTAGCTATCGTGGCCGGCACCGCTTTTCTTGCCACGCAGATCGTGGCCCAAACCTCTTATGGCTCGATCGTAGGAACTGTTATCGACGCTTCCGGGGCCACGATACCGGGAGCTACGGCCACATTGACCAATGATCGAACCGGCGATCGCCGCGTAGCGCAGAGCAATTCGGATGGCGTCTACGAGTTTCCGAACCTGCCTCCCGGCAGCTATCGTGTTGACGTAGAAAAGACGGGATTTAAGCACCTTACGCGGGACAGTATTGAGGTTCTGGTGCAAGCTACGGTGCGCGTTGACGCCGCCATGCAGATCGGCGACGTGGGCCAGACGGTCGAAGTCAGCGCGCAAGCGTCGCTGCTGCAGACCGACACGTCCACTCTGGGCACCGTGGTTGAGTCGCGAAAAGTTCAGGAGATGCCACTCAACGGGCGCAACGTCATCAATCTCGTCACGCTGGTGCCCGGAGTGGTGGCACAAGGTGATTCCATGACGAACCCCACGGGGCAGAACATATTCTCCTTCGGCAACTACCAGATCGGTGGAGGGATCGCCGGCCAGAACGCAACCTTTTATGACGGCGCTCCGCTAAATGTCGCCCAAGGCAGTCTTATCGCCTTGATTCCGACCCAGGACGCGACGCAGGAGTTTCGAGTCCAGACCAATAGCCTTGGGCCGGAGTTTGGGCGATTCGCCGGCGGCGTCATCAACCTGGTCTCCAAGTCCGGAAGCAATTCCATTCATGGAAGCGGCTACGAGTTTCTGCGGAACAAGGTCTTGAACGCCAACACCTTCTTCAATAACTCGTCCGGCAAGCCTGTGCCGGCATTCACTCAAAATCAATACGGAACCAACGTTGGCGGTCCGCTCAAGAAGGACAAAACATTCTTTTTCTTTGCCTGGGAAGGATTCCGCCTGCGGTACGGTGTTCCGTTTCTGGTCGCCGTGCCGACGGTGCAGCAACGGAATGGTGACTTCTCGAACACGCGCAACGCAAGCGGCGCTCTGATTCCGATTTACGATCCTATGACCAACGTGGTTGGCGCGAACGGCCAGGTCACTCGTAGCCAGTTTCCGAACAATGTCATTCCGTCGAGTCGTTTAGACCCCACCGCAAAAGTGCTGGCGAACTATTGGGGCCAGCCGAACGCCCCAGGCTTGCCGTTCACCAACGTCAACAACTTCAGCGCGAACGCCAGCGCCGGAGGCAATAACGATCAGTTCAACACGCGCGTCGATCACAATCTGAGCGAGAAACAACGACTTTTCGCCCGTTATAGCTACTGGACGAACTACAGCCTGGCGGAAGACCCGTACGGAACGCACGTCTACCAGGATCGCGGGCCGGAAACGTGGATCGTGAACTCGGCGGTGGTCGGCGATACTTATACGCTTTCACCGACGACAATTTTGGATATACATGCTGCGTTCACCCGCTTTCAATACGCTCGGACTCCAGCCAGCTTGGGAGTGGACTTGACCAGTTTCGGCCTGCCGGCGGCCCTGAACAACGAAGTGGCGTTCCGGGTGATCCCGACGCCGGTCGTGCAAGGATTCAGCGATATCTGGACCAGCCAGGGACCTGGCAGCGTGATCCGTCAGGCCAATGACAGCTACTCGATCTTTCCTGTGGTGACCAAGATCATGGGCGCGCACACACTCAAGTTTGGCGGTGAGGTGAGGCGGCAGATCACCAATTACATCCAGAGCAATGTTGGAAGCGGCCTTTACAACTTCGACAATCTGTTTACCTCCGTGAATCCGCAGGCGCCGAACCTCAACGGCGTCACCACCGGATTCGGGTTTGCTTCGTTCATGCTGGGATATGGTTCCAGCGGCAATGTGGTCACGCCGTCGCCATACTCCTACAGGAATTATTATGCGGGCGTCTATGTAAACGATAGCTGGCAGGTCAGCAAACGGCTGACCCTGAACCTGGGGGTTCGATGGGAGCTACCCTTCCCGGAAGTGGAGCGTTATAACCGCTTCACGGTCCTGTTGCCCAATTCGCCGAATCCGTTCGGAGCCGCGGTCGGTCTTCCGAATCTGATGGGCAGGCTGGGACTGGTCAATTCGCCCGATGATCCGAGCCGATACGCCGCAGCCACTCACCTCGATCTGTTCGCGCCGCGCCTGGGTTTGGCTTTCCGTCTGAACGACAAGACGGTGGTGCGCTCGGGATATGGGATTTTCTACGTGCAGAACGATGGCACCGGCGGCAGCCAGTTGACTTCCGTGACGCAGCCCTGGGCGTCTACTCCGGACGGTGAAATCACGCCGGCGGCGACCCTTAGCAATCCCTTCCCAACCGGAATTCTTCAACCTCCGCAACGAAATCCTAACTTCCAGCAGCTCCTTCTGGGAACGGGCGTTTCCGCGCCGATTGTCGGGACGGCATCGCAGCACTTCGGCTACCTCCAGCAGTGGAATTTCAACGTGGAGCGCCAGTTGATGGAGGGCATGGTGCTGGAAGTTGCTTATGCAGGTTCGAAGGGCACTCACCTGGTGGGCGGTCCAGTGCTGGATCAACTCCCCGACTCGTCCTTATCCCTCGGACTCGCAGCGTTGCAGAAACAGGTACCCAACCCGTTTTATGGCACCATTCCGTTCGGAACCCTGGCGCTGCCAACCATCGCGCAGGGGCAGCTTCTGCGGCCGTATCCCGAGTACACGCAAGTCACCGCGGCCAACGACGGAAATCGCGACTCGGTCTATCACTCCTTGCAAGTGAAGCTCGAAAAACGCTTCCACCAGGGAGGGTCGGTGCTGGCAGCATACGCTTGGTCGAAGAATATCGGCGATATCGAGACTGGAATGAGCTGGCTCGAGGCTGGTCCGCTCGCGAACATCCAGGACAATACCAACTTGCGCGCTGAACGCGCCATTTCTGGTTTCGACGTTCCACAACGACTGATTGTCAGCTATAGCTATGATCTGCCCTTCGGTAAAGGGCAACAATTCGCCTCCGGGGTAAGCGGAGTGACTGGTAAGATCATCTCGGGTTGGGGGATCAACGGCATTTCGACGTTCCAGACCGGCTTCCCGCTGACCTTCAGCACCTCATCGAATCCTCTGAGCTCGTTCGGCTTCGGAACGCTGCGTCCGAACTATGTCGGCGGTTGTGACCCTTCCAAATCCGGTTCGTCCCAGCAAAAACTCACTGCTTGGTTTAACACCGCGTGTTTCGTAGCGCCGCCTTCCGGCACGCTCGGGGATCTGGGCCGCACCTTCACAGGAGTTCGCGCTCCTGGCATTGCCAATTTCGATTTCTCGGTATTCAAGAACACAGCGCTTACCGAACGATTCTCGCTGCAGTTCCGCACAGAGTTCTTCAACATCTTTAACCGGGTGCAGTTCGGCCCTCCGGGAGAGGTGGTGGGGAACGCGCAGTTCGGTGTGGTCAGCACGCAGCTAAATCTTCCTCGGCTGATACAGTTCTCGATGCGCCTGAACTTCTGATCCGTGGGCGCCCGCGCTGACGCGCTGATGTAATCGCCGCTATAATCAGGGACCAGAGCTTGGCTCGATTATCAATTCTTCTGGCGGTCCTGTCCGCTTCGGGCGCGGCGGCCCAGAGCCCTGCATACACAGGAAGCCAAGTTTGCCGGAGTTGTCACGCAAAGCAGTTCGAATTGCAATCCCTGTCGGGCCATTCGCGAGCCTTGGCGCGAGGTGCCGAGGGCAGCCCAGGCCAATGGGCATTCGGCGCCGGTTTGAAGGCCATCACCTGGGTGAGCCAATCGGGTGAAGATGCCTACGTCGAGCACGGGATGAGCTATTATTCAGCCACGAAGAGCATGGCTCTCACGCCCGGCCATTCGGATTCGAAGGACGTCCGGTATCGCACATTCGATCCCGACGCGACCGCACTGAAATGCTTTCGCTGCCATTCGACCGGCCCGCTCACACTCGACGCGAGCACCCATGGGATTCAGCCCTCCGAGCCCGGCATTCATTGTGAAGCGTGCCATGGACCCGGCGGCGAACACGTCAAATCCGGCGGCGCGGCGGCGCTCCTGAATCCAGGGCGGCTCAGCGCGCTCGAGCTGAATAATTTCTGCGGCACTTGCCATCGCACGGCGCCGGAAGGCGACTGGACCGACAAATGGCGAACGCGCCACCAGCCTTCCTATCTGAATCAGGCCGCTTGCTTTCGCAAGAGCGGCGGAACACTGACCTGCCTTACGTGCCACGATCCCCATCGCCCGCTCGCCGAGACCGCGGCATCCTACAACCAGTTCTGTGTGAACTGCCATAAAGCGGCCCGCCACCAGACGGCAGTGGGAACACATGCATGCACCGATTGCCACATGCCGCAAGTGGTCATTAACGCCCAGCTCCGCTTCACCAATCACTGGATCGGCATTTATTCGAAGGGCAGCGATCTGGTCCCCGTCCGCTCGACCGTCCAGAGCTTGCCGCCGCTCCCGGGAAGTGGACTAACCTTGACCACACCAGCCGACCCGATCAGCCTCCGACCGCTGTTCGAGCAGGCGCTCGCCGACGTGGAAAAAAGGCATGGCTCCGGCCATCCGGCGACGGCACGCGCCGCTGCCGATCTGGGCTTGTTTCTAGACCAGAGCGGGGACGCCGCCAGATCAGAGACCCTTTTACGTCGGGCCCTCGATATCGACCTGAAAAATGCGGACCCGCACGTCGCGGCGGATCGGCAGAATCTGGCGCGGGTTCTAACGGGCCAGGGCAAACGACAGGAAGCCTTCGATCTGTTCGAGCGCGCAGCGACCGGCGGGGACCCCCAAATCGCCGCCCAGTCCTTCGCCAGCTTGGCGATCCTCGATCCCGCGCACCAGGAGCAACATTACCGGTCCGCCCTAGAAGCGCAGCAGAAGCTGTCCGCCGGCGATCAGAAAGAGACCGCAGTGCTTCTTAACGATCTGGCGATGGCGATTGGGCAGCGCAAAGATTACGCTGCCGCGGAGGCTGTGTTTCGTCAGGCGCTCGCCATTCAGGAGCGATTGCTTGGCGCCGAAAGTCCAGCGACGGCCTCAACCCTCAGCAATCTTGGCAGCTTGCTCGAATCGGCGGGCAAGCTAATGGAGGCAGAACAGATGGAGCGTAGAGCGGTACGCATTTTCGAACGGACGCTGGGGCCTTATAGCGCCGAGTTGGCAACCAGCTGCACCAATCTCGCGGATGTGCTGTGGGCAAAACGGGATTGGACGTCTGCGGGGAACCTGTACAAGCGAGCGATAGCCATTGATGAGTCCGTTTACGGGGCGGAGAATCCGGAGGTAGCGGGCGATCTGGTCAACTATGCGACTCTGTTGAGGGAGTGGGGTCAAATGAGCGCGGCAGTTCCTGTATTACGTCGTGCTCTCGCGATTTACGAAGCAGCGTTTGGTCCCAACAGCCCGCAAGCGCGGCAGGTTCGCCGTGATTTGGGAGTGCCATGATCCATCGACAATCGTGCTTAATCAGGCTCTTCGCGAGTCTTGCAATGACTGTGCTGCTTTTTGCGGAGGCTGTGGATTTCGACGGCCGCCCGGCCATCGTGCTGCGAAACAAGAAAATCGAGTTGACCATTCTCATCCGCGGCGCTACGCTGGCCAATCTCGTTCTGCGCGACGATTCCGAAAAGCTCAGCCCTTACTGGAACGTGGATCGCGCACAGCGCGCTACCGCCTCCCCAGTCAAGCACGCTGGAGCACTCGGCCATTTCTTGTGCCTGGACGGATTCGGTGCGCCTTCCGAGGAAGAACGCGCGGCCGGGATGCCGTTTCACGGCGAGGCCAGTGGGCGGGAGTTCGAGGCTGTTGAAGAATCGCCCCAGGCCAGCGGCGGTTCAAGTGTGAAACTCAAGGTCCGTTTGCCGTTGGCGCAGGAGGACGTCACGCGGACCGTTACGCTCATCGACGATGAGAGCGTGGTCTATGTCAACACGGAAGTAGAGAACCTATTGGCGATCGATCATCCCCTTTCCTGGGCCGAGCATGCCACCACTGGGCCGCCGTTCCTGTCGCCTGGAAACACGATCATTGACATCCCGGGAACCAAGTGCCGCGTTCGCCCCGAAAAGGCCGGTTCCACAGGGAAGCTAGCGTACGAAAAGGATTTCGTCTGGCCGCTCGCGCCGCTCACGCAGGGCGGCAGCGTCAACCTCACGACGGTGCCCGCGAACGGAAGCTCGCTCGATCTGGCCACCTGCCTGATCGATCCCTCTAGAACCTACGGTTACATCACCGTCCTTCGGCCCGACAAGCATTTGTTGTTCGGCTATGTATTCCGTCGTGAAGAATTTCCGTGGTTGATGAGCTGGATGAATTACAGCGGCGATGCACGAGCCGCACGGGGCGTCGAATTTTCCACCCAGCCTTTCGACGTATCCCATCGGGAAACTGTGGATGCCCACGAAATGTTCGGCGCGCCCACATATAAGTGGCTGCCAGCGAAGGCCAAGCTCCACGCGAACTTTTTGATGTTTTATACGAGGACCCCGGAGATCTTTGACGGCGTGGCCGACGTAACGCTGGAAAAAGACCGGATACAGATTCGCGACGAGTCGGGCCGGGTGTTGACGCTCGCTGCCACGCGTCCGCTCTAGAAACGATGACCCGTTAGGATATGAAATGATGCTTCGTTTTATGCTCAGCAGTCTGCTTGCCGCCCTCTCGTGCGTCGCGCAGGAGGGTTCGCAGGTTTACATCTCCCACTGCATGCAGTGCCACTCGCCCACCAGCGCGACCCACGCTCCCACGCCGGATGAGCTGGCGCAGACTCCCTGGCAGGAAATTTTGAAAACGCTTGAAACTGGAGCCATGCAGGTGCAGGCGCAAAGTCTCTCCCCAGAGGAGCGCGTCGCCGTCGCCCGTTATGTTGGCAAAGCGGGAGGCGCGCCCACGCTGCCGCCAATGAGCGGCTTCTGCGCGGCGGGGGTGCATCCCGTCGGGACCAGGGCAATGTGGAACGGCTGGGGCGTTGACAATCTCAACACGCGCTTTCAACCTGCTGCGGCCGCGGACTTGACTGCCGCACAGGTGCCGGCCCTGAAGGTGAAGTGGGCGTTCGGTTTTCCAGGCGCGAGAAGCGCCTACAGCCAACCCAACGTGGTGGGCGGCCGCGTCTACACCGGCAGCAATGATGGCACCGTCTACGCGATCGACGCGCGCAGTGGCTGCCTGTACTGGATGTTTCGCGCCAAGTCCATGGTGCGTTCGAGCGTAGTCGTCGGTCCCGATAAGCGCGCATACATCGGCGATCTCGATGCGAACCTGTACGCGCTCGATGCGGAAACCGGTAAGCTGATCTGGCAGAAGAAAGCGGACGACCAGCCGTTCGCGCGCATCACAGGCACTCCCAAGTTGTATGATGGCCGCCTCTACGTACCCATCGCCTCGCAAGAGGAGAATGCGGGCGCGAATCCGATCTATCCGTGCTGTAAGTTTCGCGGCAACATGGTCGCGGTGGACGCGAAATCGGGCGAGGTGATCTGGCGCGCCTATACCACCCCTGAGCCACAGCCGACCGGCCTGAGCAAAACCGGCGTGCAATTCTACGGACCCTCCGGTGCGACCATCTGGTCTTCTCCGACACTCGATCTCAAACGGAAGTTGATCTACATCATGACGGGCAACGGTTACTCCGATCCCGACATCAAAACCGCCGACGCTATCGTGGCCCTCGATTTGAACACAGGCAAGATTCGCTGGTGGCAGCAGGCGAGTCCGGACATGTTCAATTGGGATTGCGGGCCGCGCGGCGGCGGAGGCAACTGCCCGGCGAATCACGGTCCAGATGAAGATTTTGGTTCCTCCGCAGTGCTTCTAGACGTGGGTGGAGGCAAGCAACTCCTTGTCGCGGGACAAAAAACGGGTGTTGTGCATGCATTCGATCCGGACCACGACGGCAAGATCGTATGGCAAACGCGCATCGGCAAAGGCAGTACGCTCGGCGGCGTCCTGTGGGGCATCGCCGGCCATCAGGGAGTCGCCTACGTTCCGCTTTCGGATATCGACCGGCGGAACCCGGCTTCAGGCGGCGGCATGTTCGCCATCGATGCCGCAACCGGCAAAGTGTTGTGGCACACGCCGCCTCCGGCCCCCGCGTGCTTGCCGAAGCCCGGTTGCAATGCCGCCCAGCTTGCGCCGCCCAGCGCGATTGATGGCGCGGTGTTTTCGGGATCGATGGACGGACACCTGCGCGCTTTCGACATGGCCGCGGGGAAAATCATATGGGATTTCGACGCCACGCAATCATTTCCTACCACCAACGGCATTCCGGCCAGCGGCGGATCTTTCAGCTCAACGGGTCCTACCATTGTGGATGGCATGGTGTATGTGAACTCGGGCTACGGCGGGCAGGGGATGGCGGGCAATGTTCTGCTGGCATTTTCGGTGAATTAGCGTGAGCCGGATCGCCTGTTTACTGGCGCTGTTCACCGCTTCTCTCACGGCCGCGCCTAACCTCGAACTTTATTTCATCGACGTGGAAGGTGGCAAGTCGGTGCTGCTGGTGTCGCCACTCGGCCAGTCGATGCTCTTCGATGTGGGATGGCCGACCTCCAACAACCGTGGGGCGTCCACTGAAAGAATCGTAGAAGCGGTGCAGGTTGCCGGCCTCAAGCGCATCGATTTTCTGGTGATCTCGCATTTCGACGTCGATCATCTGGGAGACGTTCCGCAGCTGGTCGCGAAGATTCCCGTGGGCCGCATCTTCGATCACGGCGACTATCAAACATCCAACCCTCAGGCGGTCCAGCGCTTCGCACCTTACGCGGCACTGCGCGAACAGATCGGCCACACGGTTCTCAAAGTGGGCGACAAGGTTCCGATCAAAGGCGCAGACGTCCAAGTGTTATCCGCTGGTGGCCAGTTGATTACGAAGCCGCTGGCTGGGGCGGGACAGCGCAATCCGCTTTGCGGCACCTACAAACAGCAGGACGCTCTCGCTAGCGACGTCGAGGACAACCAGTCGATTGGTCTGCTCATCATATCAGGCAAGTTCCGCATGCTCGACCTGGCCGACTTGGAAGCGCATCATAGTCACGACCTGGTCTGCCCCGATAATCTGATCGGAACAGTGGATGTCTATAACGTGAACGTCCACGGACAATTCAAAGGCATTGCGCCTGAACTGGTTGGGGTGCTGCGCGCGCCCGTCATTATTCAGGCCAACGGCGCGAGAAAAGGCGCCGATGCGCAGACCTGGCCTGTGCTCGAAACGGCGCCGGGACCGCGGGGTAAGACGAAAGATATTTGGCAGCTTCACTACTCGCTCAACGCGGGCAAGGACGCCAACCCGCCCGACGATTTCATCGCGAACCTGGAGCCCTCCGATGGTTTTAAATGGATTCGGATTTCTGTAGCGAAGAACGGGACATTTACGGTCACCAACGCGCGCAATGGATTCAGTAAGCGCTACTCCAGATAGCGCGTTGACACTGCCACTGTGGCCGGAATAAACTCATGCTGGAGGCTCAGCATGAACGGTCGAGTCGCGTGCAGTTATCTTACTTTCTTCGCGAGCCTCCCTCTTTGCGCGCAAACCCAAGATTTCTCGCTATTTGAAGCCAAAATCCGCCCGGTCTTGGTGGCTAAATGCTACGGGTGCCATTCGTCGAAGCTCAAAGCACCGATGGGTGGTCTTGTTTTGGATAACAAAGCCGGAATGCTGCAAGGTGGAGCCACTGGCAAGGTGCTTGTTCCCGGAAAGCCCGAGCAAAGCCGGCTGCTTAAAGCACTCAGCTATTCCGACCAGAGTCTCCAGATGCCGCCCACGGGCAAGCTCCCCGATGCGGTGATTGCGGATTTCGCGCAATGGATCGCGGCCGGCGCGCTCGATCCACGTATTGATGTTCCCAACGCGACCGCGGGACAGTCGCCTGCCCCGCTCAAAGGCATGAGTATGGAAGATGGGCGGAAATGGTGGGCGTTCCAACCGGTGCATGAAATGCCGGCGCCCGCTGTAAAAGATTCTGTTTGGGTCCGGAATAAGATCGACGCGTTTGTTCTAGCGAAACTAGAGGAAAAGGGTCTGACGCCGTCGCCACGAGCGGATCCGGTGACGTTGGTGACTCGCGCTTATATCGATTTGCTGGGGTATCGGCCGACCTATCAAGAGGTGCAGCTGTTTGTTAACGATTCGTCGCCGGATGCGTATGAAAAACTGATCGACAACCTGCTCGCATCCCAGCATTATGGCGAGCGGTGGGGCCGTCATTGGATGGACGTCGCGCGTTTTGGCGAGGATAATCCGACGTCTGAAGCGACCAATCCACCCTATCCTTTCGCATGGCGTTATCGGGATTGGATCATCGAAGCGATTAATAGGGACGTCCCCTACGACCGGTTCGTCAAGCTCCAGCTCGCCGCTGATCAGATCCCCGACGCGACCCGATCGGACCTGCGAGCCCTCGGCTATCTTGGAGCCGCGCCGATTTATCACAAGGATCTGCGCCTTTCGGCGGAAGTCATTGGGGGGTTCATGACCGACGATTGGGATGAGCGCGTCGACGCCGTCTCGCGGGGCCTGCTTGCGATGACGGTTGCGTGTGCCCGCTGCCACGACCATAAATTCGACCCGATTCCTACGAAGGATTACTACGGGTTGGTGGGTGTGTTTGCATCAACCCGGCGCGCCGAGCGGCCTTTGTTCGATGTCGATCCGAAAGTCGAGGAGCGCTATCTCTGGATTCAGAACCGGCTGTTCGATCTGCATTACTCCGCGAACCTGCTTACCAACGAAGCGTCGACGGTAGAGGGCGCGGCTGAACGGGTTGCGAGGTGGAATGCCGAGATTGAGGGCCTGAAGGCGGAGATGGCGCGGATGGGAGAGCGATATCCGCAACTCGCCGAGAGCGTCAAGAAATATTACGCCCTAGCGCCCAAGGCGCCGCCTGCCTCGACTCTCAAGCCCGGGGTGAATGCAGAAGCCGCTGCCGACGCTCGTGACAATGCCCGTTATCGCAACCTTACTTCAACTGCGCCGTTTACCGATGCAGTTTTTGATGCCGCGCAATACGTAGACGGAACCGACGCGCATTACACGTTCATCAATTATCATCCCGGAGAAGCGCGCGATTTTCCGGTACTGATGCATGGCAACGTGGCTACGCCGGGAGACGTAGTGCCGCGTCATTTTCTGACGGTTCTGTCCCTAGGCGACAGTACATTGACGCACGGGTCCGGGCGTCTCGATCTGGCCAATCGCATCTTCACCGATGGAGCGCCGCTGGCCGCGAGAGTGATCGTGAATCGGGTGTGGGGATGGCACTTTGGGTCCGCGCCGGTGGCAACCACCAGCGATTTCGGTTTTCAGGGAGAGAAGCCATCTCATCCCGAACTGCTAGACGATCTGGCTGACCGCTTTATTGCCCACGGGTGGTCGCTGAAATGGCTGAATCGCGAGATTATGCTGTCGGCGGCGTATCAACAATCAAGTCATATGCGGCCGGAGGCGTCGCAAATCGATCAGGTGAATCTTTATTTGTGGCGCATGAATCCTCGGCGGATCGATATCGAATCGTACCGCGACTCGATTTTGCGGGTCGCCGGAAACTTGCAGGAAACCATGTACGGACCGTCGGTAGAGGTTAGCGCGCCCGATAACGCGCGCCGCACGGTGTACGCGCGGGTGAGCCGGGGGCGCTTGAGCGATCTTCTGCGGATATATGATTTTCCCGATCCCACGCAGACCAGTTCGCAGCGTGACGTGACTACGACGTCGCTGCAGCAGTTGTTTATCATGAACAGCCCCTTTATGCATAGCGAAGCGGGCATGCTCGCAAAGAGCGTGCAATCGGAGCCCGACGACGGCGCGAAAATTCGCAAGTTGTACCGACAAGTTCTGTCGCGCGATCCGAGCGCCATTGAAGTCGACCTGGCGATGAGTTATCTCTTGAAGGGTACGATCGAGCAGTATGCGCAGATTCTGTTGTCGGTGAATGAGGAGATCTTCTGGCCATGATCAGCCGGCGGAAAATGATTCAATCTTTGTGCGGCGGATTGGGAACCGTAGGATTGAGCGGACTTCTTGCGGGCGAAACCCGCGCGGGCGGCCTGGGCCACTACACGGGCCCGCGCACGCCCGGTAAAGCCAAGCGTGTGATCTCGCTGTTCATGACCGGAGGACCGTCGCAAGTAGACATGTTCGATCCCAAGCCGCTGCTGGTAAAGCATCAGGGCGAGCGGCCCGATTCCGTAAATTTGCGTACCGAGCGCCAGACCGGTGGATTGTTGCCGTCGGCGTTTCAGTTTAAGAAATATGGAAACGCGGGAATTGAGGTAAGTGAGCTCGTACCGCAGCTGGGTGCGACGATTGATGAAATCTGCCTCATCCGCTCGATGTACACATTCAATCCGACCCATACGCCGGCACGCAGCTTGTTTCACACTGGCACGGTGCTGGCAACACGTCCGTCGACCGGCGCGTGGATGTCTTATGGCCTCGGAACTGAGAACGAAAACCTGCCAGCATTCGTGGTGCTGACGCCCGGCGGCGGCGGCGGTGGCGGATCATTGTCGCGTTCCGGTTTTTTGCCGGCCGAGCATCAGGGCATTAGCTTCAGCGATACCGAGGTTGAGCCTGAAAAGATGATTCCCGACTTGCGGAATCAGTGGGCGGACGCCAAGCTGCAGCGGTCGGAGCTGGATGCGATTCAAGCGTTAAACCGGAGCTTTAGCGAATCGTTCGGCGCCGACGATTATCTGGAAGGCCGCATCAAGTCGATGGAAGCGGCTTATCGCATGCAATTCGAGGCTCTGGACGTGTTCGATATCCGTAAAGAGCCCGACGCGGTTCGGGCCGAATACGGAACAACGCCTTTCGCCAATGGCTGTTTGCTGTCGCGGAGGTTAGTGGAGCACGGAGTCCGCTACATCCACATCAATTACGGCGCAGGCCAGGTTTGGGACGACCATAAAGACATCAGCGCGAATCTGAAAGGCCGCTGTCCGGACATGGACCAGGCCGCGGCAGCGTTGATTCGAGACCTGAAGCGACGCGGTTTGTTGGACGAAACGATTGTCGTGTGGGGCGGTGAGTTCGGACGTACGCCGGTTTCAGAGAGCGGCAGCGGCCGCGATCACGATCCCTTTGGTTTCACAATGTGGGCGGCCGGTGGCGGGTTCAAGCGCGGTTTGGCCTACGGCGCGACAGATGACTTTGGATTTAAAGCGATTGAGAATCGTGTATCGATTCACGATCTGCATGCCACCATGCTTTACGCGTTGGGTATCGATCACACCCGGTTGACATATCGTTACGCCGGCCGCGATTTCCGGTTAACCGATGTTTACGGCGAAGTCGTAAAGGATTTGCTGACCATCTAAGCAAAACGATTCACGCCGGATCGGGCTGGGTGCTTTCGTTGCCCACAGCTTGTTCCAGCAGGCCGTGGTATGTAGCACTCAGCCTCTCTCCAGTCTCTTATTCTCTGTCCTGTTCTGTAAAAAGTGGCTGTAAAAAGTGGCTTGCATTCCTTGAGATCTTACTTTATACTCGCCGAAGATTGCCTCTAGTCAGTCGCGTTCTGCGGATTGCAGTAATTCGCGCAGCCAAGTCGATTCAAACGGACCTAGTCGTAACCGGGGGTAAGGGACATGAGCAGGCTTTCAATGTGCAGAGTCCTGTATGCGACCGCGATCGTTGCATTGTCCGCCAGCTATACATATGGACAAGCTGAGAGCGGAACCATTGTTGGAACCGTAACAGACCAGGGGGGCGCAGTCGTGCCGGCGGCGAACGTCACCGTTGTAAATGAGGGTACGCGTTTCACCCGCGTATTGACGACCAACAATAACGGCCAGTACGATGCCGAATTGTTCCCGACCGGAAGGACTACCATCACCGTCGAGCATCCGGGTTTTCAGAAGCTCGTTCGTTCTGGGGTGGTTCTTACCGCCGCGGATACGCTCACTATTAATTTGCAGCTGAGTGTTGGCAATGTTCAGGAAACGGTCGAGGTGACCGGCGAGGCACCGTTACTACAATCGCAAACGGCCGCCATCACGACACTGATCAGCAACCAGCAGATGCTGGAAACGCCACTCAACGGGCGCATGTTTACGCAGTTGATCCAGCTTAGCTCGGGTGCGTCGCCCACTACACCGGGCATGACCCTCGGTGGTCTTACTGGCTACGGGATGCGTGTAAATTCAACAGTGTCAATTAACGGCGCCACATCGCAGAATAATTCATATTTGGTGGATGGCATCTATGATGTTGGCTTGTGGGTGAATAACGTCGTCATCGTTCCTACCATCGACTCGATTCAGGAAGAACGCATCATGGGCGCCGATTACTCAGCCCAGTATGGGGACGCGGCCGGGGCGGTCACTGTTGTGCAAAGCAAAGGCGGAACGAATAACTTCCACGGCAGTGGGTATGAGTTTCTCCGAAACAGCGACCTGGACGCGAACACGTTTTTCAACGATAAGAATGGAGTAGCGAAGGCGCCTTTCCGGCGCAACGAATTCGGCGGTACGATCGGAGGTCCGATTCGAAAAGATAGAACATTCTTCTTTGTCGACTACCAAGGAATTCGTGTCTCCCAGCCCACCACTACCACCAATACGATTCCGACCTTAAGCCAGCAACAGATGGTGGAAACCGGTAACTTCAGCGGTTTCTCGACCACAATTTACAATCCATACACTACGTCCAACGGTTTGCGCTTGCCGTTTCCGAACAATACGATTCCGGCGCAGATGCTGGATCCGGCGGCGATCAAGACAATGCAGCTTCTGCCTCAGCCGACGTCAAGCGGGACAACAAACAACTTCATCTTCAATCCCGTGACGACTCAGAGGGTAGACCAATATGATATCCGCGGAGATCAGAACCTTAGCGCTGCGGACAGGTTCTTCTTCAAATGGAGCTATGACAACTCGGTTGGCACCGGTTCCTGCCTTCTTCCGCCTTCCGCGAACTCTCCCGTCACGGTCAACCCGACGTGCCTGAACGCGAACCCGAATTCCAGCGAACAGCGAAACTGGTCCGCGACAGCTAACTATGTGAAAGTGGTGAGCCCAACCACCATCAATGAGGTCAGGATCGGGGCGGTGCGGAATTATCTCAACATCTTTCTGCCTGATAACAGCATGCCGATCGCGCAAGAGTTGGGGATCCCTAACATTAACATCAGCAACCTCAATCAAGGCATTCCGGACATGGCAGTCACCGGGTTCCTGAACCCTTTGTTTGGAAGCTCGAGTTCTTACCCCGAGTTTGAGCATACGATCTTCTTCCAGTATGAGGACGTGTTGACGATGACAAAAGGCAACCATACGTTGAAATTCGGCGGCGTCTTTTTCCGCGACCGGTTTGACGGGCACACTTCCGTATATCCGCGCGGCGCATACGACTTCAACGGTCAGTTCACGCGCCAGATCGGGACGACCACCGCCAGCACGAGCCTGTCTGATTTCGCGCTCGGCGCGTTCGATTCCGTGCAGCGAAGCGAACAATTCGGAACATTTGGCGCGCGCCGGTGGCGCAGTGGGCTCTGGGCGGAGGATTCCTGGAGAGTGAATCCGCGATTGACACTGACATATGGTTTTCGGTGGGAACTGATGTCACCATACGAAGACGTGGCCAACCGGTGGTCGAACCTGGACATTGTCACCGGAACCGTCATTCTTCCCAATAGCGCGAACAATCATTGTGGCCGGTCCATGGTCTGTCTCGACCGGAACACACCTGCTCCACGGCTGGGGCTCGCTTACGTGCTCGATAAGAGCCAAAAAACAGTATTCCGCGCTGGTGGCGGCATCTCTTATTTCTGGGGAAATAACGGCGGCCGAATGATGCACTCGACCCCGCCGATGAACATCATCCAACAATTTACAACTAACGCAACCGGGTCTCCGTCGATGCTACTCTCTCAGGGGTTGCCTCTGCCTGCCGAGCCTAATTTGAACGACCCATCTCAGCTCACCCAAATCTTCTGGGCTTTCGATCCGCAAATTAAGCTGGCCCAAAACATGAATTGGAGTGCCGGAATCCAGCGGCAGCTACGGAATGATCTTATGTTGGACGTGGCCTATGTTGGTTCACGCACGAACGAGATGATGAATCCGATCAACCCCAACGAGGCGCTTCCGGGCCCTGGGCTACTCGGTCCGCGGCGGCCGCTTTATACTGTGAATCCCGCCATCCAGGACATTCAATACCGCACCAACTATGGCGCCGAAAAATACCATTCCTTGCAGACCAATCTAGAGAAGCGATATGGCTATGGCTTGACAGGGCACTTTGCGTGGACTTGGTCGCACAACATGTCGAATACTGTTGGGCCAAACAGCGGTGGCCCTCCCCAAAATTCCTTTTGCACTGCCTGTGAATGGGGCCCTGTTGCCGAGGACCGTAGGCACATGTTCGTTATCAATCACGTATACGAACTGCCTTTCGGGGCTGGGCGACAATTCCTTAACAGTGGCATCGTGGGCAAGGTCGTCGGAGACTGGAATCTGTCGGGTATCTGGACGATCTACACTGGGCTGCATTTCTCGCCGTCGCTGGCGACGTCAGTGTCCGGATCTCAGTCAACGCCGGGAGCCACTGCGGAACGGCCTAATTTGAACGGTAGTCCGAATCTACCTTCTGATCAACAGACGATCACGCACTGGTTCAACGTTTCGGCCTTCTCTATTCCCCAGCCTTACACTTTCGGAAATTCTGGTGCGTACGTCCTTGTAGGCCCGAGCCTTTTTACTGCCGATCTGGGGATTCATCGTGAGTTTTCTATCCGGGAAGGCATGAAACTAACATTCCGGTGGGAGATGTTCAATTCATTCAATCATCCGAATTTCCAGAACCCCAACGCGACCATCGGATCCCCGACTGCCGGCGTGATCAGCGCGACCTACGCCGCCCGAGACCAACAAGTCGCCTTGAAATTGAATTTCTAAAGCATCAATTAAAAAGGAGAGTCTTGGAACCTGTAGAAGCCGTGGCGTTGGAATTGCAGCGGTTTCTAGGGTCCACCGCGTCTGAGGACTCTCCAGGCGATCGTGACTGAACAATGTTCATGCCTTCGCGTGTACGGATGTAGTCGTTGAGCCACTTCCGGAGCGTTTCGAGGCCAGGTTCTTTTGCGGCGCGGCCAGTCGCTCGAGAAAGCCGACTAAAGCCCAGCCATCTAATACTGCTGGCTGCCCTGCACCGTCACAACCACGTCTAGCGGAGTAGTTAGAACCCCGTCGTCTGCATAGGCCCGTAATTCGTAGATCCCAGGTTCACTAAACGTCGCCGTCGTGGTCGCCTTACCGCTGAGCGGTCCCGCTGCCGCTGCAACGCCTGGAGATCCCACATTCACCACCGGAACTCGCATCGGGTTGAACGTGACCGTGCCTGGTCCACCCCGGTACAAAACCCAAGTCACGCCCAGCCTCACTCCGCGATCCAACTTCACCACCGCCTGCGATATCGGACTCTCCAGCTTTGGACCCTCGATTTCGATGCCGCCGGGCCGTTTCCCCGATTGAACCGGGCGAACGCGTGGTATCGGATAGCCGTCATCCGATACCTCCACGGACAATGATAGCGGCTCGCCTACGGTCACGGTCCTGCGCGCGGAACTTACCATCTCGATGGTCGGAGCTCGGTTGGGCTGCTCGGGGTAGGTTAAATCTCCGGAGCCTTTCCGGTTTTCCTGGTACACCAAGTTACCGATTTCCCAGGTTGCGAGCAGGGAGCCATATGCTTTCTCGCTCTTGCCGGCCGACCTCAGCGTCCAAATCAGATCTTTGTCGCCCCAATCCTTGGGGACCTTTACCTTGAAAACGAATTGCTGCCGTCGCGCATAGAAATGCGCCGGCTGGCCTTGATCCACGGGACCCGGCGCGATTATGTTGTCCGGACCGACGGGAATGTCAACTTCCTCCTCGTAATTCCGGTTCATGTAACCGAATACCATGTTGATGGTTCCATCGGCGTTCCGCTCCCATCCTTCGAAAACGGGCACCACGTCTTGGCCCCGTTCGTAACGCATCTGAGCATTTATCGCCACGACCGTGACGAGAATCAAAACGGCCGCGATCGCGCTCGACCGCCATCTGCAACGCAGCTTCATGGAATTATCGCTGGCTGGTCAACTTGGCCGCGTTGGCGTTGCGGGCGGCCACTTCGGCCTTGAATTCTTCGTCACTGAGATAGTAGTAGTTAATCCATATCTTGGACATATCGTCGATGGTCCGCTCTCCGTATCCCACCCAGTTCCTGGCATCGGGATTCCGTGGATTCTTAGTCGAGTTGTCGTGCCAATTGATGATGTGCAAGATGGTGCCAGCCGGCAGCAGGGGAGCCACGTCGTCCGCATAAGTGTACACAATCTGCCACTCGTTATTGAAGCGGTTCACGCAGTTCAGTTGCTGTACTCGCATGTTGGGATAAATCGCCTCCACGCACTCCGCTTTACCACGGTCATGCATGTGGGGCTGAAAACTGAGAACTCGGGCAGGTTTCTCCAGCTTGTAGTAGGCATCGGAACGCACGTTGTCCTCGCCCGCGCCAATATCAAGATCTTGCACTCCCGGTTGAACTGTGTTGATCACGTGCTTGGGCACGTAGCCTTTGGGGTAAAACACGATGCCGACGACTGTTCGATCCGTGATTTCCTCGCCGACCGCGTGGTAATGCATGTTGAACTGGATCCGCGCCCCCGCTTTCATCAGTTTGCCGGAGCCATCCGGATAGATATCACCGTTTTTGCCGGAAGCATACTCGTTCAACGTGCCCCCTTCAGAAACTCCTTCCTCGTCGATCAGGCTGGTGACCGCATGGTGAACGACTTTGGCCCCGCCGCTGGGCCCAGGTTTCGTTTCGATCGCCTTTATATAGCGATCCTCCGTCAACCCGGAGTCGGCATTAAAGTTTCCCCACCAATCGGAGGCCTGGGACTTTACGGTGTAGGCTACCGGCATCGATACGATCATGTCCGGCTTGCCGATATGCCATTTGTCCGCATCCTCGAACTGGCGCGGCCGAGGCATGTCGGCTCGATTCCCTTCCGGCGTTCCGCCATCAACCCACGCGGCGATGATTGCGATCTCCTTGTCGGTTAACGAGGGATCATCTTTGAATTCGTGGATTCCCACGTTCCGATTGACGAACCACGGCGGCATGTCACGCTTCACGACCTTTTCTTTAATCGAGCGGGCCCAGGGCCGCGCCTCCTGGTAGGTCAAAAGCGACATCGGAGCCATGCTATCCGGCCGATGACAGTTTTGGCATGAGCGCTGGAGAATCGGCGCTACGTCTTTGGTGAATGTAACTTGGTCCTTGCCGCTCGCGCCGGCTGCCGCGTTCGTTCCCTGCGCGACCGCGATTCCGGTTGTTCCGAACATCGCCGCTGCAGCCATCAGGCTTGCCGGAAATGGAGTTTTGAACTGGCGCCACCGTCTGGTTGTCATTGTCATGATCGTAGCTCCTGCCTTGCTTCAATTCTAGAACAGGACCTTCAGCGCTAACTGGCCGATTCGCGGGTCGCGTGCGCTAAGGATATTTCCGAACCCGCCGCCGCTGACAGTGGTGTTCGGATTATTGAAGTTGGCACGATTGAAGAAGTTAAAAAACTCCGCCCGAAACTGAATCCGCAGGCGTTCTTTGATTGAAAAATTCTTGAAAGCGCCAAGGTCTGTGTTGAAAAGCCCAGGGCCCATTAAAGCTCCCTTGGCAAGATTGCCGTAGGTTCCCAAGGCCGGCAGACCGAACGCCGACGGGATCAAGTAGCTTACACACGGCGCCTGGTTCGCGCAGGGGCCCGAAGTGTACGTCTTGCCTCCCAGGTATTGTGCGTGATCGGCGCCGATGCCGGTCTGCGACCTATCCGTTCCGGCAAACAGCGTAATCGGTGGGCCGGTTTGAGCAGTCGTGATGCCCGTCAGTTCCCATCCGCCTGCGACTCCACGTAGCCAGCGGTTGGCATGGGCCAGTTGAGCCAACTGCCACACGTAGGAAACCACGAACGTCTGGTTGAAGTTGAAATCGGAAGGTCCGGTGTCGAGCGATTTGAAGTTCGGGATGTACGGCGACATTGCCATCGGTGCATTCAAAATTGGAGAAGTGACGTCCGCGCCATACGGAATGTTATCGACGCTCCTCGACCAGGTGTAATTGCCCAAAATCGTGAACCCGTGTGAGAGCCGTTTCTCCAGGCTCAGCTGCAACGAATTGTACCGCGAAAGCCCTGCGCCACTCGCCTGCACGATGCTGGTGTAGGGCTGGAATGGCCTCCGGGCGTCAGTGGAAAGCGTGCTGCCGGGAGTGTAGATCGCTGGATTTAGCTGTATATTTTGGTTGAGATGGTCCGTTCGCGAGCCCACATAAGCCACTCGCACGAGCCAGTCCGCCCGCAACTGATGCTCGAGCGTGAGATTCCATGTGTAGACTGTGGGCGTCTGAAGCTTATAATGCGAAGCGTCCCACGAATAAACCCGCACCGGCGTCGGGAACACGAAGTTATGCGGCACCGGGAACGCCAGAGGAAATGGATTGTTAAAGCCCTGGTATGGGTTGCTGAATCCACCCGGCGGGTTAGTAAAGGACACCGTGGGGCTGAAGGGCGTAGTCTGCACCTGACTGTCGTTCGAAAATGCAGGAACAGCGGAATTCAGGAAAATCCCGCTACCTCCGCGAAAGCTGGTCTTACCGTCCCCGAATACATCGTAGGCAAAACCAGCTCGAGGCGCGAAATTGTCCCACGAATTGGAACGGCCATCCACTGGGAATCCCGGATCTCCCGAAAATAATTCTCCAGGATAAGCATTCGTGTAGACCTGCGATCTCACGCCCTGAGCATAGAGGGCCGGCGAGAACGCCTCGGCCTGATTGTAGAGATCGTGCCACGGGAAGGACGGTTCCCAACGAAATCCGGCGTTCAGAGTTAAACGCGAGCTGGCCTTGAAGGTGTCCTGAATAAACGTCGAGAAAAGAATGTTACGGTCGGCTTGGAATGAGCCCCATCCTTGCGTGAATGTGCGAAGGTTCCCGGTGAGGAAATCGGCAATCGCCAAGCCGGTAATGTCGCCAGTAAAGCTGAAGGTGCCATTCTGAAAGAGGTGATTGTTCTGATCAAACCGCGCCCGTTGGAAGGAGCCTCCGACCGAGAGCGTATGCCGCCCGATACTCCAGCGCAGAGTGTCATACCAGTTAAACATGGTGCGTGCGAACACCGAATCGGCGAACGCGCCAAAGCTGAAGAAACCCGTGACCCCGAATGATTCGATCGCCTTATCGGACGTTTGGTAGATGTTCTTTACTCCGAAATCGGCGACGTTAGGCGTATCCGTAGGCGGATGGCGCGCGGTGATCTCGCGCGCTACCTCGAAGCGGAAGTCATTCAGCATGGTCGGGCTGATAACGTGGGTCTCCTGTATGGCCGTGTTGTAGGAAGTATCGGGGGTGTAATCGGCGTAGGTCAGCAGGTTGCTATTTGCCAGGATACCTGGCGAACTGAAGTAGCTCTTATTGAAGCGGTAGTTCAGACGGTCGTTGGCCGTGAGGCTGTAGTCGACGCGAACAATGAACTCGTTAAAGTTCTGAATGACCGGGGTGCTGTAGAACGCCAGCCCATTGGCTTCGGGGCTAGCCGGCAGGTATTTCAGCATCGCCAGCGCTGCGGGGTTGAGACGGTTCGTCGGAATCTGATTCCCAGGAAAGGGCTGGCCAGTGGTTGGATCCGTTAAGGTAACTACGCGATGGAGTGGATTCGCCGGATTGCCGGCGCTCAAGTAGGAAGAGAAGTCGCCCGCCAGATCGCTGGCGGTTGGCACATAAGCGCTCAGGCCCCCCTGCGTGTTGCGGATCCGCGTGCCCTGGTAACCGCCAAAGAAAAACAGTTTGTCCTTGATAATGGGGCCGCCGAAGGTCCCACCAAATTGGTTGCGTTTGAGTTGGTCCCTCTTCGACGCGAAGAAATTCCGGGCGTTGAATACGGCGTTGCGCACGAACTCAAACGCATCTCCATGAAAACTGTTCGTGCCGGACTTAGTAACTACATTCACTACGCCCGAAGAGTTCTGTCCATATTCCGCGCTGAAGTTGTTGGTTTGAAAACTGAACTCCTGAAGCGCGTCCGGCATTGGCAGCGGTTGGTTAACATTGCTGAAGATATCTTCGGCGGAGACTCCGTCGATGTTGAAGGCGATGTTGTTCTGTCTTCCCCCGTTCACCGATACCGTCACTGCCGAGGGAAAGGTCTTGGTGGTCCCTTGATCGGCGTTGTCCGTGATCGCGTTTACGGCCCCCGCAACAAGCGCTGTCAATTGGGCCGGGTTGCGGCCATTCAGCGGAAGTTCGACCATGCGCGCCGAATCCACGACCTGACGAATCGTGGAGGTAGAGGTGTCAACTTGAACCGTGCTCGCGTTGACGTTAACCGTTTCTGTCGTTGCTCCAACTTCGAGCTTTACGTTAATGGTAACGGTGTCATTGGCTTCCAGAACTATGCCGCTCTGCGTAAACTGTCGAAACCCACGTCCTTCGATATTGAGCGTGTATCGCGTCGGCCGTAAGCCGCTGATCACGTAAAGTCCATCCTGATTACTGACGGTTGTACGGGCTAGACTCGTATCAACCTCGGTGGCAGTAATGGTGGCTCCGGCAACGACCGCTCCGGAAGGATCGGCCACACTCCCGTTGATGGTGCTCAAACCCTGGCCTCTCACCAAGGGAGAGAACAAGAATGACACGATTCCTAAGGTGTAAATACTTCGTCGCACAGACACCTCCCAGTTGACGTGCAGCGATTATATGTAACGCCGCCAGGCATGTCAAGACGCTCGACGAGTAGTGTCGCGGCAACATAAGAATGTCCTAACGGAGCAAAGTAGAAATGTCCTATTGACAGGTTGGAAGCTGGAGAGTGGCAGAAACAGGAGAACTGCTGATGACCCAGGCCGACCGGGATAGGTTGGTGGCATTGAAAAAGGCTGCGAGCGGAGCGATTAGGCAACGGCAAGCAGCCGAGGAGCTGAAGCTGAGTGAACGGCAGGTACGCCGGTTGCTGGCCAAGCTTCGTGGCGGAGGAGACCGGGCGGTGCTGCACGCGCTGCGGGGCCGGCGGAGCAATCGCAAGCTGGCCGAGGAGGTCGAACAGCGCGCCGTATCGATCTTGAAACAGGACGAGTACCGCGGCTACTGGCCGACCTTAGCGAGTGAGTATCTGGCTAAGAAACACGCACTGGCGGTCAGCAAAGAGACGGCTCGCAGATGGATGATCAGGGCCGGCCTGTGGCGGGCACGGCTCGGCGGGTAGTGGAAGTGCACACTCGGCGTGCGAGGCGCGAGCGGTTCGGCGAACTGCTCCAATGGGACACCAGTGAACATGACTGGACCGAAGGCCGGGGCGAAAAGATGTACCGGGTGAGCATGCTCGATGATGCCACTAGCCGGGTGTTTGCGCGCTTTGTGCGGCACGATTCGATGGAAGAGAATATGGCGGTGCTGGAGCAGTATCTAGGCCGTTCCGGACGTCCACTGGAGTTCTACACTGACAAAGCGAGCATCTTCTACACCACGCCCAAGAAGAATCATCCGGTGCGGGAGGAGCCACTTCCAGCGACTCAGATGGGACATGATGATGATGATGACGATGATGACGATCGCGATGACGACGATGATGACTGTGACTTCAAGGATAAAATGGCCGCGGCCTGAACTATAACCTGGCCGGGTGGTGGTTAGAAGTCCTCTGTTTCCAGTAACGCGTCCTGGACGCTCGGACATCGGTGTCGAAGCATAACGTGGCCGAAAGGTTGGATTTGAACTACATTCCGCCCGGAGTATAGAATCTGGCCTACCGTTTTGCGCTCCGACCTACTCAGCGATGGCGATGCGCCTTGGACTTATCGGAGATCAATACAAGCGGCCCGCCAACCTTTGTCCGACGATGCTGACATGTTCAAATTCGGCGGCAGACGAATCAAAATGCACCGCCGCAGCATTTAGAGTTGTTAACCAGAGTTCGAATTCAGTCCGGGGAGGCAGATTTTCGCGTTCGAACTGTCTCTATATCTCGGCAGTCGGCGATCTCGCGGTTTCTGCGATTACAAAAGTCTCTCCCGCTGGTAAATGGAGCTCCTCAAGCGGACGCTTCCGGCGGCGCACACGAATCCAGTGTTCGTAATCGTCGGAGGCAAGCCGATTCGCGCGTGACGGGCGAGCGCGGAATGGTGCCTGAATGAGGTCAATCAGTGCTGGACAAAGAAAGCTCCACGAATTGCGCCTTCGGAATTGGAAGAGGCTCGGAAGGCGTATGACCACGCGCGTGACGTTTACCGGCAACTGATTCGCGAGTCGGAGCGGTGACCGGCGTTTGTGTAATATAGGTGGTCATGGATCGCCGCATGTTTCTTCAGCTCGCGGCCACGCCCGCGCTGCTGGCCACCGAGGTATCTCCGTCGTATAACGTCGTCAGCCGCCACGCGGCTTCGAAAAGCTCCGTGCCGGGGCCGTACCGGGGCGAGGTTGCTCGCGTGCATTCGGAAAAAGTGATCGACGAGGCTTCGAGGCGCGTGGATCAGGCGACCGTGGACAAGATGCTATCGACGGGGATGCGAACGCTCACGGGCGCAAAGGCAGATAAAGACGCGTGGGCGACTTTCTTTTCCCCCAGCGACGTGGTCGGCATCAAAGTGAACTGCTCGGGCGCGCCGGTGATCTGTTCAGCGCCTGAGCTGGTGCACGGAATCGTCGCCAAACTGGTGAGCATCGAGGTGAAGCCGGAGAATATTTATATCTACGAGCGCTATCTGAACCAGCTCCTGAGCGTGCACTACGAGCGCTGGGTGCCGGAAGGCGTGCATATTTCGGCGATCGAAACACCGCCGCGTTCGCAGCAGAATTACGATCCGGAGACGTATGTTGACGTGAGTTTCTTTGGCGAGGCGGCGACGCGATCGAACATGGCGCGGCTGGTGACGGAGACGGTTACCAAGATTATTAACGTGCCGAATGCGAAGGAGCATCAGGCGGCAGGCGTGACGGGGTGTTTGAAGAACGCGGCGTATGGCAATTTTTCAAATGTCGCGCGGTCGCACAAGGTGGAAAAGACGAACACGCTGACGTTCATCGGGTTACTGGCGGCGATGGAGCCGCTGCGGTCCAAGAGCGTGCTGAACATCATGGACGGAATCCGCGGCATCTGGCATGGCGGCCCGTTCGCGGAGGACAAGCGGTACATGTTCTATCCGAAGATGATGATGTTCGGGACGGATTCGGTGGCGATGGACCGGCTGTTGCTCGATCTGATCGAGGAGAAGCGCAAGGCGGAAGGCGCGTCGTCGCTGTGGGACCGGTCAGTGCCTATCGACAAGAAGGCGCACCTGGATTATCACAAGAACACCTTTGTCCGCGAACCTGGGCACATCGAGTATGCCGCGACGAAATTTGGGCTCGGCGAGCATGACAAAGCTCACATTAAAGTGAACTCGGTCGAGGTTTAAATTATCGCTGCGCCGCTCTTTTATCTTTGGGCGGCACTGCCGCGGCCCATGATAGGCCATACGTCGACGATCTTGTCGCCCTGGGCGATGTAGTAGCGGTCGAAGGCGTTCGTGCTCTGGTCAAGATTCGTGCAGTAGATCTCGACGCGGTCGCCGACCTTGGGCGCCTGCTCGCCATCTTTCCAGTTCAATGCGCCGTATTCGGCTCCGGCGGTGTTGACTTCGAGCCAGGGCATGCCTTTCACTTCGTCGGCCTTCTTCGTGATCGTCTTGTTGCCGTAATCGGTAGTGATGATGTTGGGATGATGCTGGCTGTCGACGGTGGTCATCACGGTGAGGGCCGGCTGCCAATCGTTGTAGCGCTTCATGTCGCCGTCTTTGGCGCCGATGATGAAGTACTCGGTGTCCATGAAGACGTAGGTGCCGGCTTCGAGCTCGGTCAATCCGGTTTGATGATCGATGTTGTAGGTGCCAGTGGAACCGCCGGTGACGATATTCACTGGCAGGCCGGCTTTCTTGGCCAGATCCCGGGTCTCGCGCACGTCGGCGAGGACGTCCATGGACTTCTTCGTGCGCGCTTCGAATCCCTTGGTATGGGCGGCGGCGCCGGAGTAGGCCATGAAACCTTCAAACTGCATCCGCTTGGAGGCGGCGATCTTCTGCGCGAGTTCGAGCGCAGGCTTGCCGCCGGCGATGCCCTGGCGCGTCATGCACACGTACACGGAAACGACCACCCTTAACTTCGCGTTGTGAGCGGACGCGGCTTCTTCGAGCCAATCGACGACTTTCGAGTCGTCGGCGACGAACATGAATGTCGGTTCTTTTTTGGACAGCAGAACGGTGCGCTGGGTATTGTTTGTGCCGACGGGCTGCTTGGTCCAGAGGACGCCTTTGATGCCGGCGCCGGAGAATAGCTCGGCTTCGGCGATGGTAGCGCAGGTGAGGCCGATGGCTCCGTGGGCGATCTGATGCTTGGCGACATCGACGCTCTTGTGAACCTTGATGTGAGGGCGCACATTGATGCCGTTGGCCTTCGCGTATCGGCCATGTGCTTGATGTTGGCCTTGAACATGTCGAGGTCGACGACCATGCAGGGGGTGGGCAGGATGTCCTTGGTCATGTCGCGAAAATCTTTTTTCGCGATGCGCGCCTCGAATTCCGCGAAGGGGTAGCCGGAGGAAGACGTCGTTTCAGCGGCCTTGCTCCGGTTCGCGAGGAGGCCCGCCGCGGCGCTAGCGGCCAGGAAGTGACGGTGCGATGTCATTTTGACCTCTGTCTGGAGAGTATATATCGTTTCGCGGACGCTCAAATGTAGGCGATTACATCGATCTCGACGAGCGAGTTTCCGGGGATGCCGCCGGCGGCGGCGATGGTAGTGCGCACCGGCGGTTCGTCGCCGAAGCGGCCCATGAACATTTCGTTCATTCCAGCGTAGTCCTTCAGATCGTTCAAATAGACGTTGCACTTTACGACTTTGTTCATTGAGGAGCCGGCGGCCTCCAGCTGCTGCTGAATTTGATCGAGTACGCCCTTGGTGTGAACCTTGATGTCCCCTTCCTGGTGATAGCCGACGCCGGCGATGAAGATCAAGTTGCCATAGGCGACGGTGCCGTTGAACAGCGGGGTCTTCTCGGGTTTCTTGCCGTTGCGGTAAATGACCTTTTTGACCGGCCTGTCTTGAGCCTTGGCGGGAGCGGCTACCACGGTGGCGACTCCGGCGGCTGCACCCGCGCCTTTACCAATAAAGTTTCGTCGATTCGTTTTGGTCACGCTGGTCTCCTTTTTTCGGCTGTCCACGTGGTTTCACCATACTCACCCATGTTGACGGTACCGGAAATCCGGTCGCCATTGACGGTTCCGGTGAACATCCAGTTCAGGTGCTGGCCTTCGATGGGATAGGAAGTGCGGAAGTGGACGGTATTGGCGGCGATGGAACCGGTTAAGGGGAATGCGCCGAAAAATTCGGTCGAGTATTCGCCTTTGAGTTTGTCGCCATCCTGCTCGAGATGAAATCCGTTGACAGCAGAGCCCCGGCCGAATTCAAGATGAGCGGTCCAGGGGCCACTGACTGCTGCGGGCGCGCCGGTGGGCTGGACTGGATTTTCGAACTTGGGCGGATTGGAGAGAACGGCGTGCAGGCGCTCGCCGATGATTTTCTCTTCGCCAGGGACAAGCATGTAGGGCACGACGGACACGGAACTGGCCATTTCATTGGGGCGCGAACCGCTGCCGCTCGCGAGAATGATGCGAGGCTCGGTCTCACCGAGAAGTCTGTGGACCTCCGTGCCGGTGATTCCCCGCTTTGATCCGTCCCATTGAATGACCAGGCGGGGCGTGCGATTGGAAAGATCGGCGCTCGGCTGCTTGATTTCGGCTGTAACGCCGTCGATCTTCCTTACTTCTCCGGAGATGTCGCCGAGCCATGCTTCCCATTGCCGCCATTCGGCCTGATGATCGCGCTTGGTCCACATTTCAACGGCCGCGAGCATGCCCATGATCTCTTCCTTGCCGACTTTGAGCGATCGGCCGTAGGCGTGATGCGGCGCGCTGTTGGCCCATGCCGATTGGAGCCAGTTTTTCTCGCCGAGAAGCAATCCGGCGGCCTGAGGTCCGCGAATGCATTTGCCTCCGCTGTAGGCGACGGCGGTCGCGCCCCGTTCCAGGTGGACGTTCGGCTTTAACGTGAGAACTTCCGCCGCAGCGTCGACCAGAGTGGGGACGTTGTGACGCTTGGCGACTGCAGCTACAACTCGGGTTCCCAGAGGACCATCGTCGCCGGGGCCCCCGAGAATGTAGGCCATGGCGGTCCGGTCGTTGAAGGCTGATTCGAGATCTTTGGGATAGGACACGGTGACGACCTTGGCGCCGAGCATGCGGATGGCGTGGTCGTAGACGTTGCGCGAATATTTCGGGATGACCACCTCGTGCTTTAAGCCGCGGAGATCGGGCAGGCGTTGCATACGTTCGGGATTGAATCCGGCGATCGCGGCGGCCGTGCAATGGGTGATAGCGGCGCAGCATCCGGCGGTAACGATGCCCCATTCCGCGCCGGTTAGTTCCGCGAGCCGTTTGCCGACACCTTCCATGAGTTCGTCCATCTGGACGTAGCCGCGGGAGGCTTCATCCATGGCGCGCTTCACTTCGGGAAGCGTTTGGGACCCGGTGATGATGGTGAAGGTGCCGCGGGCGTTGATGATCGGTCGAACGCCGATGGAGCGGTAGAGATTCGGGCCGATGTCGAGTCCGGCGGCTGAAGCGGTTTGGGTTCGAGTGCCGATGATTTGCGTCGCGGCGAGTAGTCCGCCCTGGCGGAATAAGCCGCGGCGAGTGAAGTTACGCAGACCTGAAAACATGTTCTAGCTCCTGCAATATTGCGATTCTATCGGAGGATGGTAGGTCACGCTGAGATGCGGCGTTTCGAGGCGCGAATGATCCTTGATGCGCGACGTGAGGCAGCTTTCGAGCATACCGCTGACGATGAGAGTACGCTCGACGGGATACGGGGCGACGCCTGTCATGATCATTTGTTCGATCTTGTTTACCAGGCAGGCCGAGTAGGTGACATTGGGGACGGGCGAAAGGAAGAATTGCGTCGACTGGATCTCGCGGTTGCCTTTGAAACGGGCGGCGAACGTGAAATCCTTGTCGGCGCCGTTCAGCATCAGCATGGTGGCTTTGAGACCATCGCGATATTCGATGAAGTAGGCCGCCGGATTTTGGGCGAGTTTCTGGACTTCCCCGGAGCCGACCAGATCCTGGGTGCGGCCGTCCTTCACGGTCAGTCCTTGCGGATTGTCGCTGCGGGAGAGCGCGGAAGTCAGCAGTTCTTTCGACCAGCGGCCGTCCGCGCCGGCTTTCCAAACGTCGTCGCCTTCGAGCATCTGGACGCTCTTGATGCCGGTTTCGCCTCCGCGGCGGCGCTCGAGCATGCATTGCATGGCTTCGAGCGCGTGATAATCCATGGGATCCGATCCGCCGATGCCGACCATCAGGGCATCTTCGATCTGGCAGTCGAGCGGGAGTTCGAGATCGGGCAGACGCCAGGTGACAGGCAGTGACGATCCCGCGAGCATGGGGAAACCCATCTTGCGCGAAGTATCGCGCATGGTCTTCGCTTTCTCGAAGCTGTAGGAGAGGTGCTTGTCGTTGTAGACCGGAACGGAACGGCGTTCGCTTTCGAAGACCTTGGAGACTTGTTGAAAGAATTCGAAGCGGGGATAGAGGATCTGGCCTTTTTCGTTTTTCGGATAGTCACCGTGCTCGCCGATGATGACGACGGCGTCGACCGCGAGTTTCGATCCACCGCAGCAGGCGGCTTCGGCGATGGTGGGATAGACCTGGAAGCCGAATTCGCTGGCGCGGGCAGCGCTCAAATCGTCGGCGGGTTTTTGATCGACATACAGCGAGACGACCTTGATGTTGGGCTTGTGCCATTCGCCGGCGAAGGGGTAACCGATCAGGAAACGATCGCCGATGTGCTGGGCGTGGGAGAGATATCTGTAGACCGTCGTGACGATCGCGATCCGCTTCGGCTGCTGTTGGGCGAAGGCCGCGGGGGCGAGCGCGGCGCTCTGGATGAGCCCGCGACGGGTGATCTTCGACATTCTCAGGTTCTCCAATAGGTGGATTGAACCGCCGGCTGGTATTTGATTGCCAGATGCGGAGTGTCAAGGCGGGTCTGGCCGCCGTAGAGGCTGTCGACACCGGCGGCTGTTAATCCGGTGGTGAGGAGCGTGCGCTCGACAGGATAGGTGGCTTTGCCCGACAAGAACATTAGTTCCATGTTGTAGACCAGGGGGCTGAAGAAATTCGCGAGGGTCGTCCGGCCGTCGGGCATGGGCAGGTACATTTGCGTCGAGAACGGTTTTGAGGAACCATTCACGAACGCGGCGAAGTTGAAATCGCTGACCAGCCCGTTCATCAGCAGCATCGTGGACTTGAGGCCGTCGGCATGTTCGTAACGATACGCGACCGGGCTCCTGGTCAAGCGCTGCATATCTTCGAGGGTGGGGAAGGTGTCGTTGAAGCCGGCGCGAGACGGGGTCAGCGTATGGCTGCGGCACAACGCCGCGTTCATCAGCTCGCGCGGCCAGACGCCGTCGCGGAGGGCCTGCCAGAATTTATCGCCGCGATAGGCTTGCAGCCACTTGACTCCGGATTCTCCGCCTCTGCGGCGCTCCACCATGCACTGGATTGTTTCGAGCCCGTGGAAATCGTAGCTGTCGACACCGCCGTAACACACGCATAGGGCTTCGGTGACGCTGGCGTTATGAGGGAACTCGACGGAGGGAATCCGGTAGGTGACGGGCAGGCTGGAGCCCGCCATGTATGGAAACCCTAGTTCCCTGGACGTGTCGTACATGCTCTTCGCCCATTCCCAGTTCCAGGAAAGATGCTTGTCGTTGAAAACGGGGACGGAGCGGCCGCTGGATCGGAATACGGCTACCATTTCTTGAAAAAACCGGTAGCGGGGGTATTGAACCTGGCCCTTTTCGGCTTTCGGATAATCGCCATGCTCTCCGACGACGACGACTCCGTCGACGGCGAGTTTGCCGGTTCCGCAAGTCAGGGCTTCCGCGATGGTTGAATAGATTTTCATGCGCGGGAAGCGGGCGCCGCGGTCGCGGCTCAGATCTTCGGCGGGGACCTGGTCGACGTAGAGAGACGCAAGATCCATGGCGGGATGATGATGCGTTCCGTTCCAACCGTAACCTTCGAGAAAGCGATCGACAATATGCTGGGTATGGGAGTATTTCCGGTACACCGTCGTGATCGCCGCAAGCTTAGGACGTGTGGCCATCTGATTCCAGTCATTATAATCCTTATAATCCTTAATGTGACTTCGAACTGGTTCGGGCGGAGTACAACTCCGCTGCGGGTTGAAAACCTGCCCCACAGGTATTTCCCTCGAAGAGCTCTCGTGGCGGTTCTGCTGGCGTTCGTTTGCATGGGCGCGGATGTCTCGGATCGGGCGCGGGCGCTGCAGAAGAAGGTCCTGGTTTTTGACGGGCACATTCACGCAGTCGAGCGCGAGTTCTATCACGGCGGGGATATCGGAGAACGAAAGAGTGATGGCCAGTTTGATTTACCGCGCGCGCGGGAAGGCGGGCTCGGCGCGATGTTCTTTTCTTTCTACGTAACGGAGGATTATTATCCGGGGCGCTTCGAGACCAAGCAGGCGATGCGGTTGATGGATGCGGCTTTGCAACAGATTCAAGCGAATCACAACAGCATTGAAATCGCCCACAACGCCACGGAAATCGAGCGCATCCACAGGGCCGGCAAGATTGCCGCGGTGCTGGATATCGAGGGAAGTTTCGACCTGGACGGCGACCTGGGGGTGATGCGGAACTTTCACCGGCTGGGACTACGGTCGATGCAGCTTTCCGCGCATAACTGGCAGACCAATTACGCGGATTCGTGCTGCTCGGGAACGAATCAATGGCACGGGTTGAATGAGCGCGGGCGGGCGTGGGTGCGGGAGGCGAACAGGCTGGCGATGGTGATCAACGTTTCGCACGCTTCGGACGACGCGATTTCGCAAACCATTGATGTGAGCACGGACCCGGTGGTAGCGACGCACCACGGGCTGCGCGAATTCAACGACATTCCGCGAAATATGCCGGAATGGCTATTGAAAAAGCTGGCGGCGAAAGGCGGGGTGATCGGGTTCCAGATCGGCAACGATTTCCACAACAAGAAATTCTTCGACTATCGTACGAAGCAAACGGGGAAAGCGTTCTGGGATACGAAGGAGGTCGCGCAACGGAAGATGCCCCTTACGATCTTCGATGTCGACCAGATCGCAGCGCGCGGGTTTCCGATGGGTGGGGTCAGTGGAGGGGAGGAATTCAAGTTCAGCGTGGATGATTGGGTCGCGGTGGTCGATCGCGCGATTCAGATTGTAGGCGAGGAACATGTGGCGCTCGGCACAGATTTCGATGGGGGGCCGGACCCGCCTACGGGGATGCGCGATATTAGCGATCTGGCGATGATCACCGACGCGATGCTGCGGCGCGGGTACTCGGAAGAGCGCATCCGAAAATTCTTCGGAGGGAACCTGCTTCGCGTTTTCCGGCAAATTACCGAAAAGGCCCGATAACGCGCCTTGTTACGGTTACATTACGCGGAGGTATACTATTGGCCATCGGTCTTCGATGAATCAGGTGGGGGGGTAAATGAGACGCTCTTTTATTGCGTTCGGATTGGCGACGATTCTGGCGGGCACAGCGGCCGCGCAGCTTGCCACAACCACGGCATTGGTGGGCACCGTGACCGATCCGAGCGGAAAATCGGTCGCCGGAGCCAAAGTAACCGCGGTCGAGAACGGCACGCGCGACACATACACGGCAAATACGAATGAGCAGGGATATTATTCGATCGAGTTTGTTCGCGTGGGGACCTACAGCGTCACGGTCGAGCAGTCCGGATTTCAAAAGGTCACGAAAACTGGAATTGTTGTCGACATTAACCAGTCGGTTCGAACCGACGTTGAGATGCCGGTCGGCGCATTGACGCAATCGGTGACAGTACAGGCGGAGGTCGCGGCGATCAAGACCGACGATGCGACGGTGTCGGAAGTCCTCAGCACCCGCAACGTCGCCGATTTGCCGCTGAATGGGCGCGATCCCATGCAACTCGCGCTGACCACGCCGGGCGTGATTCTGGGGGTCAAGACGTCCACTACCGGCACGCCCCCTGGCGAGGATTTCAACGGCGCCGGAACCCGCGAGATTCAGAACGAAATGACGCTGGACGGGATCAGCATCATGAACAACCTGATCACGACTACGCCGACACGTCCGATGGTGGAGTCCATCTCTGAAGTTGAGGTGCAGACCGGAACCTATTCGGCTCAATACGGGGCGTATCTGGGCGTCCACATCAACATGGTCACGAAGTCCGGGACCAACGATCTTCACGGGGCGCTGGTAGAGTTCATCCGCAACCAGGTTCTGGACGCGCGCACATTTTTCACCTTGCCGACACCTGCGAACCCGACGGCGGCGAAGCCTCCGCTGCGGCAGAACCAGTTCGGGTACGAACTGGATGGACCGGTGGTGATTCCGAAGCTGTACAACGGCCGGAACAAGACCTTCTTTATGTCGTCGTATGAAGGCTTCCGGCTGGTGCAGTCGGCCACGGCGCTGACGACGTCAATGCCGGCGGCTTTCTTCACGGGCAATTTCTCGGGCGTGAGCGCGACGATTAAAGATCCGCTGAACGGCAACGCCCCCTTCGCGGGCAACATCATTCCCTCATCGCGCATTTCGGCGGTGGCGACCAAGCTTCAGTCGCTCTATCCGGCGACGAACCTTCCTGGCCTGGCCAGCAATTTCTCGGTGGCGGTCCCGACCACGATCAATACGAACCAGACGGTGGATCGAATCGACCAGAACATCGGGGACAAAGTGCGTCTGTATGCTCGGGCCCACTATCAGGACGAGACAATTTTCAGCGGAAACGCGACGAATCCGATTCCTGCAAACGCCGGCACGACGCCAGTGACCGCCACCAACTACACGTTCGGGTATACGCATACGCTGACACCGAATCTGGTCAACGACTTTAGAGTCGGCCGGAATTTCTTCAATACCGCGACACTAAATCCCTTCGCCAGCGGCGGACAGGCCAGCGCGGGAACGAATTTAGGAATTCCCGGCTTCAATGGAGACACTATGTTCAACAACCCGGGCATTCCGGACTTCACGATTACGGGGTTCAACGGGTTTGCGAATGGCTCGACCAACTGGTACCAGAACGACTCTACGTTTCAGATCTCGGAACAGTTGAGCTGGAGCCATGGCTCGCACAACATCATGGCGGGAATGGAATTCCGCAGACTGGCGACGGGACGAGCCGCTGTGAACAGCGCTCGCGGTTTGTTCACCTTTAACGGGACGTTGACCGGTTATGCGCCGGCGGATTTCGTCCTGGGAACGCCGTCGTCGTTCACGACGCCGGGCCCGGAAGTCCGCGGACGAGTGGCGGAATGGCGCGATGGGTTCTTTGTGCTTGACAAGTGGCAGGTTACGCGTAGGGTGACCGTGAACTACGGTATCCGCTATGAGTTGCCGACGGTCGCGTATACGATTAATGGCGTCGCGACGGAATTGAATCCGAACCAGACCGCGCTGGTCGGCGGAACGCCCGGGTTTCATTTCACGTATCCGAACCACAAAGAGTGGGCGCCACGCGTCGGAGTCGCTTATCGTATTTCGAACAAGACCGTATTCCGGGCCGGTGCGGGCATCTATTACAACCCGAACCAGACCAACAGCTACACCTTCCTGAATACGAACCCGCCGTACACAACGATTCTTACCTGCAACTATTCGGTTGGCCTGACGCCGCCGACGTTATCGAATCCATTCACGACAGGTGTCTGCCCGAGCGCGCCGACCGCCGGAACCATCGTTACCGACCCGTGGAGCCAGCCGTCGCCGCGCATGAATCAGTGGAGCGCGGGGCTCGAAAGACAGTTCTGGAGCGGCGGCGGATTGGAGGTCCAGTATCTCGGCTCGCATTCCTATCACCTGGACCGCAGCTTCTATAACAACACTCCGCTGCAGCCCGGACCAGGCTCGGTGAACTCACGGCGGCCGAATCCGCTGTTTGGCGTGATCCGAACCATCAACACCGATGAAATCGCCAACTATGAGAGCATGAGCGTGATCTTCCATCAGCGCCTGACGCATGGGTTGCAAATGCTGGCGAGCTACACGTGGTCGCATACGCTGGACGTGACCACCGACTCGAACGGCGGGGGAACGCCTATGATTCCGTACGACTGGAAGGACGATTACGGGAATTCCAACTGGGACATTCGCCACCGGTTTGTGGCCAGCTTTGTCTACGACGTCCCCTTCTTCCAAATTTCGAATCCGGTGTTGAAGGGCGTGTTCACGAAGTGGCAGGCCAACGGGATCGTGACGCTTCAAACGGGCATTCCGTTCAACGTGTCAACTTCGGTCGACACCGCCAACACAGGGTCCAGCGGAACCTGGCGGCCGGACCTGGTCCACGCGGCAACGGACGACTGCGGACGCGGGCACCTCGTTGGGTGCATCGACGCGACTGCGTTCACGCTGGCGGATCTCCAGCCCCTTAACCCGACCAACTACGCATATGGGAACGCGGGACGGAATCTTCTTCACGGGCCGGGCGCGGAGACGGTCAATTTCTCTCTGTTCAAGAATTTCCCGATCAAGGAGCGCCTGCGGTTTCAGCTTCGGTTCGAGACGTTTGGGCTGTTCAATCACTCGAACTTCGGCAATCCTTCGTCGGTCTTCAGCACGTCGTCGTTCGGCAACATCACGACTCTGAATACGTCGGCGCCGGGCACCCGCAACATTCAGTTTGGCGGTAAGCTAACGTTCTGAGTCATGGCTGGTAAGCGAATCCTGTTGTTTGCGGTGGCTTGGTGTTGCTTCGCGCAGGGGCAGTACGATCTTCTTCTTCAGGGCGGCCACGTCATCGACGCGAAGAATCACATCAGCGCGGTGCGTGACGTGGCGATCCGCGACGGCAAGATCGCGGCCGTGGAGGCCCGGATCGATCCGGCGCAGGCGTTCAAGGTGGTCAATTTACGCGGGTTGTATGTGTCGCCCGGGCTGGTGGATATTCACGTCCACGTTTACGCGGGGACTAGTGAACGGAATTCGTACGCCGGCGACAACAGCCTGTATCCGGATGGATTCATGCTGCGCGTCGGCGTCACGACCGTGGCGGACGCGGGCTGCTCCGGCTGGCGGAATTTCGAAGACTTCAAACAGCGTGTTATCGATCGGGCCAAGACCCGGGTGCTGGTATTTCTGAATATTGTCGGCAACGGCATGCGCGGGCCCAAATACGAAAACGATCTCAACGATATGGAAGTGAAGCCGGCGGTCGAAATGGCGCAGAAGTACAAGGGGCTGATCGTAGGGATCAAGACCGCGCACTATGCGGGCCCGGAGTGGACGCCGGTGGAACACGCCGTGGAGGCGGGGACGATCGCGAACATTCCGGTGATGGTCGATTTCGGCGCGAATCGTCCGGAGCGGCCGATGCCGGAGCTGGTGACCAAAAAGCTGCGTCCGGGCGATATCTACACGCACTGCTACTCGGGCTTGCGGAACGAGCAGACCGAATCCGGGCACGTGAATCCTGCTATGTTCGAGGGAAGAAAGCGCGGCGTTATTTTCGACGTCGGGCATGGTGGAGGGAGTTTTGCGTGGCGAATCGCGGTTCCCGCCATGAAGGAAGGATTTCTTCCGGACTCGATTTCGACGGATATCCACATCGGCAGCATGAACAGCGGCATGAAGGACATGACCAACGTGATGAGCAAATTCCTGGTGATGGGAATGCCGCTCGACGAGGTGGTGGCGAAGTCCACCTGGAATCCGGCGTGCGAAATTCATCATGAAGAACTCGGGAACCTGTCGGTGGGTTCGCCCGCGGACGTCACGGTTCTGAAGCTCGAGCAGGGGTCGTTCGGATATACGGACATGTATGGCGCGAGGCTGAAGGGCGATAAGAAGCTGGTCGCCGAGCTGACGCTGCGCGACGGGAAAGTGGTTTACGATCTCAACGGAATCACCCGGCCGGATTGGACGACACTGCCCAAGAATTACCAGCAATCGGGCGATGCCCGCTGGGATGCGATTACGCCGGCGCAGCGACGCCCCCAACAACACTAAGCGGATCCCGCCGCTCAAACAACGGGACAAGGAGGCAATGATGGAGAAAGATCGCACGCGACGCGGTTTCTTGAGCGCCGCGAATGCCACGTTGGCCAGCTTGGGCCTCGCGAGCCGCAAGCTCGAAGCCGCGGACACAAACCATCCTTCGGAGGGCGAGGATTATTACGACAAGCTTGGCGTAACGAAGATCATCAACGCGGCGGGGACCTATACAGCTCTGACGGCCTCAACCATGCCGCCTTCCGTGCAGGCCGCGGTCGCGCGGGCGGCGAAACATCCGGTCCGGTTGCATGAGTTGCAGGTGGCGGCCGGCGAATACCTGGCAAAGAAGCTCAAGTGCGAGGCGGCGATGGTGACCGCGGGGGCGGCCTCCGCTCTCACGCTGGCAACCGCGGCGGCCATGACGCTCGGCAACAAGGCGTCGATGCACAGCATCCCGACCGATGTCACCGACCTCAAGAATGAAGTCATCGCGCAAAAGGGCCATCGCTACGAATACGATCACGCGATCCGCAACTGCGGAGCCAAGTTCGTAGAAGTGGTTACGCTCGCGGATTACGAGGCCGCGTTCAACGAGCGGACCGTCATGACGAACTTCTTCAACGCCGCCGAACAGGGCGAGATCAGCCGCGAGGATTGGATTCGCGTCGCGCATAAACACGGCGTGCCTTGCCTCAACGACGCTGCCGCGGATGTTCCGCCGATTTCGAATCTGTGGAACTACACGCAGATGGGATTCGACATGGTGGCGTTCTCAGGCGGCAAGGGCATGCGGGGCCCGCAAAATGCCGGCTTACTGCTGGGGCGCAAGGATCTGATCACAGCT
>Ga0210401_10000703_pt1 | contig 40557 bp, 32 predicted proteins | sample IncBWH32MmetaG_FD_150866 | JGI IMG/M metagenome (GOLD analysis project Ga0210401, IMG submission 150866) | Forest soil microbial communities from Barre Woods Harvard Forest LTER site, Petersham, Massachusetts, United States - Inc-BW-H-32-M | ecosystem: Environmental > Terrestrial > Soil >... | reverse complement strand
GTCGGCCCGGATTTCAAACCGCCGGCTGCCCCAGCCGACGAACGCTACACGCCCGAACATCTCGCCTCGCCTGGCAGCGGCGGTCGGGAAAAAGGTTCGGGCCAACGATTCGCCGAGGGCGCTGATGTGCCGGCGCGCTGGTGGAACGCGTTCAAATCGCCCGCGCTGAACGATATCGTCGAGCGCTCCCTTGGCAGAAACCCCAGCCTCGAGGCGGCGCTGGCAGCCATTGAGGTCGCGCGCGCCAACACCGATGCGCAGCGGGGCCAGTTCTTCCCGCAGGTCGGCGCCAACGCGACGTCAAGCCGGCAGCTCATCTCGAACAACACGACACTCGACCCCACCGATCCCAATGCAACGCCGCAGTCCCCTTACAGCCTCCACACCCCGCAGGTGAACGTGGCGTTCGTGCCGGACATCTGGGGCGCCAATGTCCGGCAAGCCGAAACGCTCGAGGCGCAGGCCGAGCAGCAGAAATACCAGTACCTGGCGGCCAGCCTCGCGCTGACGTCCAACGTTGTGAACGCCGCCATCGGCGAGGCATCCTCGCGCGCCCAGATTGCTGCGACCCGGAGGATCATTGCGATCGAGACCGAGTTGCTCGATCTGTTGCGTCGGCAACGCGCGCTGGGCCAGATCGCGGAGGCCGATGTGCAATTGCAGGTCGTTGCGCTCGCCCAGTCGCAGCAGCTCCTTCCACCGCTCGAAAAGCAGCTCGCGCAGCAGCGGGACCTCATGATCGCCCTGACCGGGGAACGCACTTCGATCGAGATGACCGAGACGTTCGAGTTGCACTCGCTCCGGCTGCCGCGCACGCTGCCGGTCAGCCTGCCCGCGACGATGCTGGCGCAGCGACCTGATGTGAGAGCGGCGGAAGCCATGATCCATCAGGCGAGCGCGGATCTTGGCGTCGCGATCGCCAATCGGCTTCCCAACATCGTCTTGACTGCCAATGCCGGCAGCTCTGCCTTCAGGGCAGCCGAGCTGTTCACCCCCGGGACCGGCTTCTACACGCTGGCGGCAAGCGCCACGCAGCCGATCTTCACCGGAGGAACGCTGGCAGCCAAGCAGAAAGCCGCAGAGGCAACGCTGAAGCAGGCGCAGGCCTCTTACAGAAACGCCGTCGTCACCGCGTTCCAGAACGTGACGGACGCGCTGCGCGCGCTCCAGCAGGACGCGCGTGCGGTCAATTCGGCGGTTGCCGCCGAGAGCGCGGCATCTCGCCTGCTCGACATCGTGCGGGGCCAGCTCCAGGCTGGGCAGGTGAACCAGTTTGCGCTGCTCAATGCGCAGCAGAGCTATCTCCAGGCGACGCTCAGCCGGATCCAGGCCGAGAGCAATCGTCTCGCAGACAGCGTCGCGCTCTTCACCGCTCTCGGCGGTGGCTTGGACGCCGCTGATCTTTGATCGCTCCGGCGGGGAATTCTTGCAGTTCGATGCTTCCCGTGAGACGCGCTCATTCGAGATGAGCAGCCAGTTTCGGCGGCTCCTGCTGTCGATGCAGCTCGTCCAGAAAATCGCGGCGCCACGCCGCCGACTTGCGCAAGCCGCCGAACGGAAACAGGTGGAATCCTGCAATCTGTGCGGTCGTCGCGCGCGGCGCCGACAGAAGCCCGCGCACAACCTCGTCCGGGCCGGTGTCGGTCAGGAGCCGGCCGTAGCGGCCGATCTGGGCCCGCAGCGCGCGGATCGAATTGCCGATGCCGCAGCGGAGCGCGAACTTGGTCAGCGTCGCCGGGCTCGCGGGGCCCGCCAACCCTATGATGACCGGAAGGGCGATGCCGCGCATGGCGAGGTCGTCGAGGAAGCCCAGGATCGGCGCGCGCTCGAAGCAGAATTGCGTGACGATGTCGACGTGGATGCCGCGCTCGCGGCCCCAATTGCCCCAGGCCCACAGCAAGGCCAAGGTGCCTGGTGCGTCGAGGAAGGGATGGCCCTCGGGGTGGCCGGCGACGCTCACGGAACCAAAGCCATGCGCCTCCAGAAGTCCGCTGGTGCGGATGTCATGGCTCGATCTGAACGGCCCCCTGGCGATCGCGACATCGCCCGCGATCAGCAGCACGCGCTTGATATCGGCCTCGCCGCGCGCACGCGCGAGAAAATCGTCGAGCGCCTCGCGCGAGGCCATTTCGCGTGCGGCGATGTGCGGCACAGGATTGAAGCCGGCTCGCCTCAGGGCCACGGCGGTCGCGACATTGTGCTGATAGTGATCGCCGGGCAGAAAGGTGATCGTGACATCCGTACCCGGCGCAAAATTGTCGCACAGTTCCGGCAGCTGATGGCCACGCGAGGAGATCTCGACGGAGGCCTGCGCGAGCAGCGAAACCAGTTCGCGTGATGGGTCGGATCCGGTGCGACCATGGCCCCCCTCCTCACGCCGGCGCGCGGCGGCGCGAGATCACATAGGTCTCGTCGTTGAACCAGAGCCCGCCATGCTTTTTCAGCACCCGGTCGGTCGCTTCGAGATAGCGGCCGTCGCGCACCACTTCGGAGAGCCTGATATCCTCGACCTGCGCGACATAGATCGCGGCGTTCCAGGCCGCGAACAAGGTCGAGGTGCCGATTGGGCCCGAGACCTCGTCGGGCAGCGTATGCATGTGGTAGCGGAAGATTGAGCGCGCGTCGGACGACGCATTGAAATTGTAGTGACGTGCCGCCCCTGCGAGCTCATGCTTGACCTGGCGCAGGATCGCATAGCGATCGGTCTTGAAGGGATCATCACCCGGCCAGACCTGGTCGATGATCTCGATGCCGGGATCGTGGCCATGGGAATGGATCCCGATCAGCCGGCCGCCGGGCCGCAGCGACCGCACCAGGGGCGTGACCACTTTGGACGCCTTGAACTCGACGCTGGAGCGCGCCCGGTAAGGCTGCGAGGCGATGACGAGATCATAATCGGCCATCACCTTGCCCGGCCGTGGCGTGATCGGATCGAGCAGGAACGAATGATCCTCGCGCCGCAAGGTCAGCACGATAGGCCGCATGTAGACGGGGTTGCCGGTCTTCTGGCTGATTCCGGCCCGCCAGTTCTCGGCAAGGAAGCCCTCGAGTTCCCTGATCTGTTCGGCAAAGCCGTGCGCGGTGTTGCCCGACAGCGCGACGTCCTTCCAGATCAGCCCCTGAGCTGATGTGGCCGAGCGCGGTGTCAGCCACGGCGCCTCGGCGTAGTAGAGATTGGTCACGACCAGCACGGTCGCCGGATGCTCGAACAGCCGGTCGGCCATCTTTTCGAGCATCATGCGAACGTCTTCGTAGGAGATTTCCTTGGCCACGACATAGAGCGGCATGGTCGGAAAGCGCGCATGCAACGCGCGCATCACCCGCGACAGCACGGTGCCGTCGCCGACGCCGGCATCGAACAGTCTGAGCGCCGGCGGCGACGGCTGCAGGTTGGACAATTCGAGCGAAACGCGGTTGGCGATCTCGGTCTTCTCGCTGCAGGTCGAGACGAACAAGAGATATTTTTGGCGGTTGTCGAAGAAGCGGAAGCCTGGCGGCGCGATATCGGCCACCGCGTCGGCGGCGGGCCTGGCCGGCGTGGGCAGCTTGCCCGGCGGCGTCGCGGGCGGCGGACGGTGTTGGCCGAGATAGGCGCGGAGCTTGTCCAGCGTGCCGGTGGTGATCCTGGCGCCGTCGCGCAGGCGCGACACCAGCTTGCCGTCGTTGACGGCGAGCCGGCCGAACGTCGATTCCGCCGTTTGCGTGGCGCGACAGTAGTCCCGGATCTCGCTCAGGATCTGCTCCGCGGTGGCCGCGCCGGTCCCGTTCCCCTGAAGCTGATCGGTCCGCATGGCGTTGTCCCCGCGGTTTCCTTCCCTGTCGCTCATCAGGGGGCAGCCCGTTGGGAACGTCAACCACAAACGGAGTGGGCAGAAATTGTGGGCACACGCCCACCTTGGGAGCCGGATGGCTCAGCCACGGGGCGGCCATTGCGGGGCATGGCTGCCGAGCGGCATCGCCGGCCGCGACCAGAAGGCCGGGGTTTTCGCAAGGATGGCGGCGTGGCTGACCGCGTGCAACGGGCCGAAGCCGGACGACGACTCCTCCAGGAAGGGCTGCGCCGCGTCGGCCGGCAGGTCCGGAGTCTTCAGGCCATCGTCAACGCGGCCGAGATCCCACAACCAGCGCCCGGTCTGCGCCAGCGACACCCGGACGTGCCAGCTCCCACCCTCGCGCGCCTGGCGCGCTTTCGCCATCATCGTGCCGAACGCCATCAGGTAGCCGGTGGCGTGATCGAGCATCTGCGCAGGCAGTTCCTTTGGCCCGTCGATCCCGGCCGCGACGCCCTCGGCATGGTTGAAGCCGGTCGCGGTCTGCACCAGCGAGTCGAAGCCGCGGCGGCCGGCCCATGGACCACCATGGCCATAGGCCGACAGCGACACGGCGATGATGCCGGGACTGATCTCCGCGGCCTGTTCGGGCGAGAAGCCGAGCACGGACAATGCGCCCGGACGGTAGCCTTGCGCAAAGATATCCGCGCCTGCGAGCAGTTCACGAAACCGGGCGCGGCCCTCCTCGCTTCTGAGGTCGAGAAAGCAGGAGAACTTGCCGCGGCCGGTGTCGATGGTGAGCCATGGGATCGCCGGAAGATCGGGCCCCGAGACCAGCATCACATCGGCGCCGTGGGCGGCGAGCGCGCGCCCCGCGACGGGACCGGCGATCACCCGCGACAGGTCGAGCGCGCGCAGGCCCTCGAGCGGACGCTCGCCCGCGGGCCACGGTTTTGGCGCAGCCTCGCCGAGCTTCTCGATGATGACCGGCGGCAGCCCGGCCAGCGCCTTCGCCTGCGGCAGCACAGACCATTCCTGATGTGAGCGCATCAGCGCGACCACGCCGCCGGCCGCATAGGCCGCGGTCTCGAAGGCTTCGCCCTCCCACTGCATCAGCGCCGACTGCACGGCGTCGCGCTCCGCCTTGCAGTTGAGCACGTTGCAGGCAGCTGCGCGGTGATGCGGAAAATTGGTGTGCAGCCGGACGAAGCGTTGGTCGCCGGTGCGATAGACGCCGGCGATTGCGTCCCAGGCCGGCGGCGGCGGCGCGCCATCGACGCGCAGATAGCGCTCGGAACGGCATTCGACCACGGCATGGCGCATGTCGACCGAGACGGCCTGCGCCTGCCCACTGCGCAGCCTCCAGATGTCCGCCGCGGCCAGGCCCGCCGCCGCGATCGAACTTTGCGCGGCAACCGCGACCCGGAACGAGGACGGCAGTTGCGGCTCGTCTCCGGTGAGGGTGACCGCATCAAGCGCGGATGCCTCGCCGCCGGCCAACGTCCAGAGATCGGAAACGATGTCGAAAGGGGTTTGCATGAGAGCCTCTGTCAATGCTTTCGTGCGAGCGGACGTCTCGCATTCAGCGGATCACAACGCCACAAGCAACCGTCGTTACGCTCAGTCGAAAGGGCGTCAAGCCCCGGATCGCCTGGCTCGGCTCGCCTGCTGCACATACTCGCGCAGCGCTCGATTGATGCGTGTTTGATAGCCCTCGTTCGACGTCGCGTGATTCTTGAACCAGGCGACGACGTCGACATCGAGCCGAAGGGTCAGCTGCTGCTTGACTGGTCGATAAAAGAGACCGCGCTTGGCACTTGACCAGTCGAGAAGTTCCGGCGCATCGGAGGTGTCGATGGCGTCGTCACGGAGTGACGCGAGCGCCTTCAGTTCTGCCCGCCGTTCGGACGTTGACCGCTTAGAAGTTCCCTTCTTCATAGGCTTTCCTTTCGTGCGCGGTCGCTTTTCGAGCGCTGATGATACGGCCGACGAGATCGCCTTCCCCGGACTCGATAGGCCAAGTAGGAACAACCAACAGCAGCACCGGCCCTACAAGCCCGATCGTATGCCAACGATCACCGTCCGGGTGAGGGTCTGGCTTTGACGCGTGCAGCGGATCATCGAACACCAGCGCCGCGGTTTCGAACGACAGGCCATGCTTGGTGCGATTTGCCTTGGCTTTGCCGATATCCCATGTCCAGCGCATAGGTACGCTTCTGTAGTTACAGATATGGAGCTACGATCGAAGTGTCAAGAGATTGAGCAGCGGCCCGAAAATCGTCTCAATGAAAATCCCGCGAGCGCGGCAACAGGCGCACATTGCGGGGATGGCGGACCTTTTGCGCCGGATTGTCCGGATGCTGGCGAGGATCGTCATGCAGCGGCTCGATCAGCGCCGCATTGTTCGGCAACGCAGGCTTGCGGCCGAGCCTGTCATCCGAGAGCAGATGAAGGTCGGCCGAGCGGTCGTAGAGCCGTTCGGCAACGAGATGCACGACCTTTTCCGGGCTGCTCTGGATATAGCCTTCAACGAGAACAAGGCGCGAGCCCATCACCTCTTTCCGGAAGCGCTCCATCACCTTCGGCCACACCACGATGTTGGCGATGCCGGTTTCGTCTTCCAGCGTCATGAATACCACGCCCTTGGCGCTGCCCGGGCGCTGGCGCACCAGCACCACGCCGGCGCAGCTTGCACGCTGCCTGTCCCTGGCATCAGAAACCTGGTGACAGGCCAGCACGCCTTCGCGCGAAAACATCGGCCGCAAAAATTCCATCGGATGGCCCTTCAGCGACAGCCTGACGGTCTGGTAGTCGGCGACGACGTGTTCGGGCAGCGGCATTTCCGGGAGGCTCTGTGCATGCTCGTCCGGCTGCTCGCGCGCGATCGCCGCCTCGAACAGCGGCAGGGCTACGTCGTCCGGCAGCCGCCGCACCGCCCAGAGCGCGGCACGGCGGTCGAGGCCGAGGGAGCGGAATGCATCGGCATCCGCCAGCAGCATCAGCGCGCGCTTGGGCAAGGCCGTGTCGCGGGCAAAATCCTCCAGTGTCGTGAAGCGACGGCGCGACCGCGCCGCGACGATGCGCTCGCACCATTCATCGCCTGACCAGCTTTCCGGATCGTCCAGGTCGCGCACCTTGAACCCATCGATCTGGCGGAAGCCGAGCCGCACCGCGTGATGGTCTTCGCACTTCTCCTCCAGCGTGTTGTCGCCATGGCTGAAGCAGACATCGACCTCGCGCACGGTGACGCCGTTCTTGCGGGCGTCGCCGACGATCTGCGCCGGCGCGTAAAATCCCATCGGCTGGGCGTTCAACAGACCGCAGCAGAACGCGTCGGGATGGAAATGCTTCAGCCAGGAGGAGATGTAGACGAGCTGCGCGAAGGCCGCCGCATGGCTTTCCGGAAAGCCGTATTCGCCAAAACCCTTGATCTGGTTGAAACAGTTTTTGGCGAACTCCTCCGGATAGCCGCGCCCGATCAGATTGCCGACCATTTTTTCCTCGAATTTGTGGATGGTGCCGACATGGCGGAAGGTCGCCATGGCGCGGCGCAGCTGGTTGGCTTCATCGGCTGTGAATTTCGCGGCCTCGATCGCGATCCGCATCGCCTGCTCCTGGAACAGCGGTACGCCCAGCGTCTTGCCCAGAATGTCCTTCAGTTCATTGCGGTCGCCGTATTTTGGATAGGGATAGTCGATCTGCTCCGGCTTGAGGCCACGCCGCTTCAGATAGGGATGCACCATGTTGCCCTGGATCGGTCCGGGCCGGACGATCGCGACCTCGATGACGAGGTCGTAGAAGGTGCGCGGCTTCAGGCGCGGCAGCATGTTCATCTGCGCGCGGCTCTCGACCTGGAACACGCCGAGCGATTCGCCTCGGCACAGCATGTCGTAGACTTCTTCGACCTCGCGCTCGACGCTCGCAAGCTCCAGCCGTTTTCCTTTGTGCAGATCGATCAGGTCGAAACATTTGCGGATGCAGCTCAGCATGCCGAGCGCCAGCACATCGACCTTCATCATCCTGATTTCGTCGATGTCGTCCTTGTCCCATTCGATGAAGGTGCGGCCTTCCATCGCGGCATTGCCGATCGGCACGAATTCGTCGAGCCGGTCCTGGGTCAGCACGAAGCCGCCGACATGCTGCGACAGATGGCGGGGAAAATCGATCAGCTCGGCCGCGAGCCGCACCGCCTGATCGATCATCGGATTTTTTGGATCAAGCCCGGCCTGCTTGACCTGCATCTCGGAGAGGCCGTCGCCCCAGCTCCCCCACACCGTATCGGCAAGCAGCGCCGTGACGTCTTCGGTCAGGCCCAAGGCCTTGCCGACGTCGCGAATCGCGCTGCGCGGCCGGTAGTGGATGACGGTCGCCACGATGGCAGCGCGGTGGCGGCCGTAGCGGTTGAAGACATATTGCATCACCTCCTCGCGGCGCGAGTGCTCGAAATCGACGTCGATGTCGGGCGGCTCGCGGCGCTCCTCGGAGAGAAAGCGCTCGAACAGAAGGTCGATCTCGACCGGATTGACCGAGGTGATGCCGAGCATGAAGCAGACGGCCGAATTGGCCGCCGATCCCCGGCCCTGGCACAGGATGTTTTTAGAGCGCGCGAAGCGGACGATGTCATGCACGGTGAGGAAATAATGCGCATAGTCGAGCTTTTGGATCAGCGCCAGTTCCTTCTCCAGCGTTGCTTGCAGCTTGGCGTCGATGCCTTGCGGGAAATAATGGTCCCTGCCCTGCCAGGTCAGGTCTTCCAGATGCTGCTGTGCGGTCTTGCCCGGCGGCACCGGCTCGTCGGGATAGCAATATTTCAATTCATCGAGCGTGAAGGTGATACGCTTGGCAAAGCGCAGCGTCTGGTGGATAGCGTCCGGATGATCGCGAAACAGCCGCGCCATTTCAGTGGCCGGCTTCAGGTGCCGCTCCGCATTGGCTTCGAGCAGGCGGCCCGCGGCTTCGATATCAGTCTTTTCGCGGATGCAGGTGACGACATCCTGCAGCACCCGCCGGCCGTGGTCGTGATAGAGCACGTCATTGGTGGCGATCAGCGCAACGCGTGCCTCCATTGCGATCTGCTGCAAACCCGCAAGCCGCCGCTTGTCGTCACCGCGATGAAACAGGCTTGCTCCGAGCCACACGCCATCGGCGCACGTGGCGCGTAGCGCGCCGAGTTGCCGTGCGATCGCCTCGGCCTGAAGGCGATAGGGCGGCATCAGGACCAGCAACAATCCGTCGCTGAATTCTGCGAGATCCGCAAAGTGCAGATGGCACTCGCCTTTCTCGGCGGCGAGCTTGCCCCGGCTCAACAGGCGGCAGAGCCGGCCATAGGCCAAGCGGTCGCGCGGATAGGCCAATATATCGGGCGTGCCGTCGGTGAAGACCAGGCGCGATCCGATCAGGAGTTTGGGCAGCGACTTCAGCTCCGGATTTTTCAGCTCCGCATAAGCGCGCACGATGCCGGCGAGCGTATTGTGGTCGGCGATGCCGATCGCGGCCAGACCATATTCGCCGGCCTGGCGGACATATTCCTGCGGATGCGAGGCGCCGCGCAGGAACGAGAAATTGGAGGTGACGCCGATCTCGGCATATTGGATCGCGTTCATGCGAACAGCCCATGCATGAACCATTGCGGCTGCACCGCCTTGCCGTCCTGCTGCTCGATCTCGCGCTCGTAGAGCCCGTCGCGATAGACCCAGAACCTCAAACCCGCTTCGTCCTCGACGCGGAAATAGTCGCGCGTCAGCACGCCTCCATCCGCCCGCCACCATTCCATGGCGATGCGCTCGGGCCCCTCGGCGCGGACCACGGCATGCGTGGCGCGCCGCCAGACAAAGCGGGCCGGCGGCCCATCCGGCACCTGCGCGATCACCAAGATTTCTTCAGGCCGTTCGAACAGCCGTAACGGGCGCAGCGGCGGCTCGTCTTCCGCACGCTCCGGCCAGACCGCATTGGCTGCCGCGGCAAGATGCTGCTGCGCCGGCACGGGCAGCACCGCACGCTCCGGAATGTGAGTATTCTGCGGCAGGTGCACCAGGACGCGCCGGGCGCCGATGCGCGCCGTGATGCGGTCGATCAGCGCAGCCAGTTCGTCATTGTCATGGACGTGAGCGTCGAGATCGCGCTGCTCCTGCACCACGATTTCGCTGCGGCTGGCGGCAAGGCGGATGAGATCGAAACCGAAGCCGGGGTCGAGCGGATCGGCAAGCGCATCGAGCCGTTCGCGGAACAGGCGGTCGATCACCTCGCCCCTGGTCACAGGCTGTCCGGTATCGACCATGATCGTGCGCACCGCTCCGTCGGTGCGGAAGAAGGAAGCTTCCAGCCGCCGTGCTCCCTTGCCCTGCTGCGTCATCGCTGTGACCAGCATCGCGGCCAGTCGCGAGAGGGCGGTCATGATCGCCGCGTCTGTTGCAACCGGCTCGACAAACCGCTTCTCGGCGATGTAATCCGGCGGGACTTTCCGCGGACTGATCGGGCAATCGCCCTGCCCCAGCGCTTGTGACAGGCGGGTCGTGAAGGCGGCGCCGAAGCGGGCGGTGATTTCATGGCGTCCGCGGCAGGCGACATCGCTGATGGTTTTCAGGCCGGCGCGCCGCAGGCCGACGGTGATCACTTCGCCCGCGCCGAGCGCGGAAACCGGCAAGGGGCCGATCGCATCGGCCTCCTCACCATCAGGGACGATGCGGCCATGGACGTGGCGGTTCAGCGTCCGCGCGCAGACCGGGTTCGCAGCGATCGCGGCCGAGACGGCAAAGCCCTGCATGGTCAGAAGATCCGAAACCAGCCGCAACATCGCGGCCTCGCCGCCGAACAGATGGGCGCAACCGGTGATATCGAGATAGAGGCCATGCGGTGGATCGAGCGCCACCAGGGGTGTGAAGCGATCGCACCAGTCGGCGATGCCGGTGAGCGTTTTCGCATCCAGCGCCTCGTCGGCGTCGAACACCTCAAGATGCGGACAGATGGCGCGGGCATTGGCGAGCGGCAGGCCGATCTCCAGGCCATAACGGGCCGCGGCCTCGTCGAGCGAATGGATTTTTAGCGCGTTGTTCTCCTTCATGACGACGATGCTGGGCATGTCGGTGTTGTTCCCTCCCCCCTTGGTTAGGGAGGGGGGTGAGCCGCAAACGCCGGAGTTCGTGACACCCCCTTCTCCAGCTCTCCCCCACAAGGGGGGAGAGGGCCGACCGCCCGTGTTGTGAGAGATATCTTCAACCTGCGCGGCGAAATATTGCGCGCGCTTGATGCGGTCGATGGGCAGCCGTGGCAGCCAGAGGCTGAGAATCCGCCGCCGGTTCTGTGAAAAGGCATTCATCGCATTTCCATTCCATGATCCATCGGCCGTTCAGGCCATGGCGGTTGCGGACAAGCTCGACGTCGAAGCGCGGCGCGCCCCACGCAGTCCAGGATGCCGCCGGCGGGGAATGCGCCGCGCGCACGATCCAGCGCGTTTCCGCCGTGGAGGGATTTGGCGTGGCTGCGATCCGCAGCACCAGGGCGGTAACGCCGGAGGCCTGCGCCGCCAGGGTCAGCCTGCGGCTTGCGACCAGATCGAGCTTTTGCGTTTCGCCCCAGATTTCCAGCACCACGGCGCCGAGCGCGTCGCAGGCCAGCGCATCAGCCGCTGCTCGCAATGTGGCGTCGACATCGGCGGCGCGGACCGTCACCAGGCAACGCGGATCGAGGCCGAGTTCGGCTAGCCCACTCATCGACAGCGCGCCGGCTTCGAGCTCGCAAAAATCCTGCCGGATCCAGAGCAGCGGCCGGCGCGACGCAACCCGCCCCGCAAGGCCCGCCACGAAACCCGTCGCAGCCGCACTCTGCCGGCCGGCATCAGTGAACACCTCGTGGACCGCGCCCACCGCGAGACCGCCCTGCAACGCCGCATCAGCCTCGGCATGGCCGAGCGCGATACGGCGCGGTTGCAGCACGTCGTCCTGCGCTGCGATCCGCTCGATGCGGCTGCGCAAAGTCGCAAGCGTGCCCAGGCGTGCGCTCGTCATCTGCGCCGCTTCCTTTGGAGATGAAGGCCGCTCCCGCATGAGAACCAGGAGCTGGCCTAATCGTTCATGATATGTTCTAATATAAAGCTAACATCGCCGGGAGAGTCAATCGGGATTGCCCCGGAGAAGAATCATCGAAGGAAATCAAGGGGCTGCATGAGGAGATGCAGCAACAGATGAAGGTATTTGGATGAGGCTTTGAATGCACCTGATAAGTCTCGACAACGAAACCGATTTTGACGGCTGGCGGATGGCGGCACGTGCGCTCGTGCTGCACGACGTGACGCCGCTCGAGGTGAGCTGGACGGTCAGAGATCGTGCGCGCGATCTGCCGTCGCAGGCCGCCTTGCCGTTTCCCGATGTGCCGGAAGGACGATTCAGCGTCCCGGCTAAATTCGTCGAGCTTGCGCGCAACGTGATCCTGCATCGCGACCCGCAACGTTTCGCGCTGCTCTATCGTCTTCTCTGGCGTGTGAGGCACCACCACGACCTCCTTGATGACACAACCGATCCTGACGTCGCGCAGGCTGGCGCCATGGTGCAAGCCGTGCATCGCGACGAGCGGCGCATGCAATCATCCCTGCGCTTCCACGAAATCGGCCGCGAGCGGACCTCGCGTTATGTCGCCTGGTACGCACCGGAGCACCATATCGTCGAGGCGGCTGCCACCTTCTTCGCGCGCCGCTATGCCGACATGCCCTGGTCGATCCTGACGCCGATTGTATCAGCCCACTTCGACGGTAGCATCATCTCCTTCGCCGACGGTGTCGGAGATGCCGAAGCGCCCTCGGCGGACCGGCTGGAGGAAACCTGGCGGCTTTATGCCGCGAACCTTTTCCCTCCCGCCCGGTTACATCCTAGGATGCAACCGCCGAAACGATCCTGGCAGACCATCGTGCCCTCGACGGCCGATGCTGCCGGCCAAGCGCCGACTGATCGGGAGGCTGAGATGCGAGGCAAGACCGAGAAATCCGTCACCGATATCGAAACGTTGCGCGTTGAGGCCGCGACCTGCCGGGCCTGCCACCTTTGGCGGAAAGCGACGCAGACCGTGTTCGGCGAAGGCCCAGACCATGCGCCGATCATGATGGTCGGCGAACAGCCCGGCGACAAGGAAGACCTCGCGGGCCGTCCCTTTGTGGGACCTGCGGGACAGATGCTCGACCGCGCCATGGAAGAGGCCGGCATCGACCGCAAGAAGGTCTATGTCACCAATGCGGTGAAGCACTTCAAGTTCGTGCCGCGCGGCAAGATCCGCCTGCATCAGAAGCCGAGCACGGACGAGATCAGGGCCTGCCGGCCATGGTATGAGCGGGAACTCGCCGCGGTCAGGCCAAGGCTCGTGATCGCCTTGGGGGCGACCGCGGCGCAATGCGTGTTTGGCAAGATCACCCCGATCAACAAGACCCGGGGGCATCCGATCGATCTTGCCGACGGACGAAAGGCCCTGGTGACGGTGCATCCGTCCTATCTGTTACGGCTGCCCGATGCAGAAGCGAAGGCGCAGGAGTACCGTCGCTTCGTCGAGGACCTGAAGATCGCCGCCGCCATGCTTGGGAACCCGGCCCGCGCGGCGTGACGATTGTTGCCCTGCTGCAACGCGATACGAGAGATAACCCGGCGCTGTCATCTCTCCGTCAAATCCGTCGGCCACAAGTTGACCCTCTCGGTTTAGTTCAAGAGGGGTCGCCATGACCGATATGACAGTCAGTTCGATGACGGGCGATTCAGGGCCCGTCCAGCCCGCCTCAAAGCCCAATTTGGACAAGGGGTTCAATCCCCTGACGATGATTTTGTTCTTCGGAGTCCTTGCCGCGGCATTGCTATTCGTCGCCTACAGCATCTATGCCGATATCGACGCGACGGGCACCAAGGTCACGACCTACACACCGTTTATTCTGCTGTTCGTCGCGCTGCTGATCGCTCTGGGATTCGAGTTCGTCAATGGCTTCCACGATACCGCGAACGCGGTCGCGACCGTGATCTATACCCACTCGCTGCCCGCCGAGATCGCCGTGGTCTGGTCGGGCATGTTCAACCTGTTTGGCGTCCTGCTCTCGTCAGGCGCGGTCGCGTTCGGCATCGTCTCGCTGCTGCCGGTCGAATTGATCCTTCAGGTCGGCTCCAGCGCCGGCTTTGCCATGGTGTTCGCGCTGTTGATCGCTGCCATCATCTGGAATCTCGGCACCTGGGCTCTCGGCCTGCCGGCTTCGAGCTCTCACACCCTGATCGGCTCGATCATGGGGGTCGGCATCGTCAACGCCACCCTGCGCGGCCGCGACGGCACCTCGGGCGTCGACTGGGGACAGGCCACCAACATCGGCAAGGCGCTGTTGCTGTCGCCCTTGTTCGGCTTCGCGCTTGCCGCCGTCCTGCTCTTCGTCATCAAGGTGATCCTGCAGCGCGCGACGCCCGCACTGTTCGCCGAACCGAAGGGCAACCAGCCGCCGCCGTGGTGGATCCGCGGCATCCTGATCCTCACCTGCACGCTGGTCAGCTTCTTCCACGGCTCCAATGACGGCCAGAAGGGCATGGGCCTGATCATGCTGATCCTGATCGGCACGGTGCCGACCGCCTACGCATTGAACCGGTCGATGCCGGCAAGCCAGATCGAGCTGTTCGCCAAGAACTCCACTGCCGCCAGCAAGGTCATCGAGGCCAAGGCCGCCGGCTACAACGTGATTGGCAACCCGCGGCCGGCGGTGACGAACTACGTCTCGCTACATCAGATCAACGAAGGCACCTATCCCTCGCTCGCCTTGCTGGTGCGCGATATCGCCGACCAGGTCACGCAATATGGCTCGCTGGCAAAATTCCCGGCGGAAGTCGTCGGCAACACGCGTAACGACATGTATCTGGTCTCGGAAGCGATCCGGTTCCTGATGAAGGACAAGGAGAGCGATCTCAAGGCCGACGATGTCGCGGTGCTGAACGCCTACAAGGGCTCGCTCGACAGCGCGACAAAATTCATCCCCGGCTGGGTGAAGATCGTGGTGGCGATCGCGCTCGGGCTCGGCACCATGATCGGCTGGAAGCGCATCGTGGTCACGGTCGGCGAGAAAATCGGCAAGACCCATTTGACCTATGCGCAAGGCGCCTGCGCCGAGATCACCGCGGCGGCCACGATCGCGGCGGCCGACGTCTACGGCCTGCCGGTCTCGACCACGCACGTGCTGTCATCCGGCATCGCCGGCACCATGGCCGCGAACGGATCGGGGCTGCAATGGTCGACGATCCGCAACATCGCGATGGCCTGGGTGCTCACGCTGCCGGCCGCGATGGTGATCTCCGGCACGCTGTACCTGGTGTTCTCGCAGGTGTTCTGAGGCAATCGTCATTGCGAGCGAAGCAATCCAGAAATCTCACCAGTTAGAGAGGCAGGATTGCTTCGGAGCTGACGGCGCAATGACGGATGAAATAGAAGAAGGCCCGCACGATGGTGCGGGCCTTCTTGTTTCTTGAGATGAACAGACCTCACGCCGGCAGCGTATTCTCCACCAGCTTGATCCAGTAGGAGGTGCCGTAGAGAATCGCCTCGTCGTTGAAGTCGTAGGCGGGATGGTGCAGGCCGGCGCTGTTGCCATTGCCGCAGAAGATGAACGCGCCCGGTCGCGCCTGCAGCATGTAGGAGAAATCCTCCGCACCCATCAGCGGCGGCATTTCCTCGATATTGCCGTCGCCCGCGACCTCCAGCGCGACCTTTCTGGCGACATCGGTCTGGGCGGCATGGTTGACCGTCACCGGGTAGCCGCGCTCATAGCTGAGGTCGATCTTGGCGCCGGTGATCTGCGCCACGCCGGAAATGATCTCGCGCACCCGCTTCTCGACCAGCACCCTCACCTCGGGCGTCAGCGTCCGGACGGTGCCGCGCAGCTCGGCGGTCTGCGGAATGACGTTGCGGGCATTGCCGGCGTGGAATTCGCACATCGAGACCACCGCCGAGTCCAGGGGATCGAGGCTGCGCGCCACGATCGACTGCAGCGCATTGATCACCTGCGCGCCGACCAGGACCGAGTCGATGCATTTGTGCGGACGCGCCGCGTGTCCGCCATGCCCCTCGATCCTGATGTCGATGGAGTCGGTCGCGGCCATGACAGGACCGGGGCGGATCGCAAACGAGCCGATCGGAATCCCCGGGCCATTGTGCATGCCGTAGACCTGATCGATGCCAAAACGATCCATCAGGCCGTCCTCGATCATCGCCTTGGCTCCCGCGCCGCCCTCTTCGGCCGGCTGGAAGATCACGACCGCATCACCGGCAAAATTCCGCGTCTCGGCGAGATAGCGCGCCGCGCCGAGCAGCATCGCCGTATGGCCGTCATGGCCGCAGGCATGCATCAGGCCCGGAGTCCTGGAGGCGTAGGAGAGCCCGGTCGCCTCCTCGATCGGCAGCGCGTCCATGTCGGCGCGAAGCCCAATCACCCTGAGATCGGCGCTCGCGGCCGGCCGTTTGCCCTTGATGACACCGACCACGCCGGTCTTGCCGAGCCCAGTCGCGACCTCGTCACAGCCGAACTCGCGCAGCCGATCTGCCACGAAGGCCGAGGTGCGGTGGGTGTCGTAGAGCAGTTCCGGATATTGATGGATATCCCGCCGCCAGGCTTGAATGTCGGAGTGCAGGTCGGCGACGCGATTGACGATAGGCATGAGGCTCTCGGATCGGGTTGTGAAGGAGATTTGACTTGTCTAGCATGCCGCCCCATCCGACCCAACCCAGGTTGTCGGCCGGACCGGCATCCATCGCGCGGGCAGCAAAGACATACCTTACTCGCTTGCTGCAGCATCCAAGCTGTGCCATCGGTTTCGGCCCTGAAGGGACGGAAACATGAACATCCAGGCTGAATTGCGCTGTCGCTGCGGAGACGTGCGCGCGGTGGTGAGGGACCCCTCGCCAAAAACCGTCAATCGCGTGATCTGCTATTGCGATGACTGCCAGGCCTTCGCGCATCAGCTCGGCCGTTCCGAGCTGCTCGACAGCAACGGCGGAACCGATATCGTGCAGGTCGCCCCCGCATCCCTCACATTCGTGCAAGGTCAGGACAAGATCGCGGCGCTGCGACTATCGCCCAAAGGACTCTACCGGTGGTATGCGCGCTGCTGCAACACCCCGGTGGGCAATACGCTCACGCCGTCCCTTCCCTTCGTCGGCGTCGTCGCGCAGGCTTTCGAAGCCGATGGGCAAAGCCCGGATGCCCTGTTCGGCCATCCGCTCGGCGCGATCCTGGGCAAGTTCGCGATCGGAGACGTCCCGGCCAAGGCCAAGGGCATAAGCTTTTCGCTTCTGCTCCGCGTCCTGCGCCTGACGCTCGGCTGGCGCCTCGCCGGAAAAGCCTGGCCACATCCGTTTTTCGAACGCAGCAGTCACAACCCGCTTTATCCCATCACCGTGCTATCGCGCGAACAGCGTGACGCGCTGCGCCCGCTCTGCGGTCCGCGGCCGCAAGCTCTGACGTCGGTCCAATGAAGCAGCTGGAAGGCGATTTCGACTACATCGTCGTCGGCGCCGGTACCGCGGGATGCATCCTTGCCAACCGCCTGTCGGCCAATCCCGCCCGCCGGGTGCTGATCCTGGAGGCCGGCGGCAACGACAACTGGATCTGGTTCCACATTCCGGTCGGCTATCTCTTCGCGATCGGCAATCCTCGCTCCGACTGGATGTTCCGCACCGAACCCGAACCCGGCCTCAACGGCCGCGCGCTGGCCTATCCGCGCGGCAAGGTGATCGGCGGCTGCTCGGCGATCAACGCGATGATCTCGATGCGGGGACAGGCGGCCGACTACGACCATTGGCGCCAGCTCGGGCTCGCCGGCTGGGGATATGACGACGTGCGGCCGGCGTTCAAACGGCTGGAAGATCATTTCCTGGGCGAGAGCGAGCACCATGGCAGCGGCGGCGGTTGGCGTATCGAGGCGCCCCGGCTGTCCTGGACCATCTTGGACGCGGTCGGCGACGCCGCGCAGGAGATGGGGATTCGCAAAATCGCCGACTTCAACACTGGCGACAATGAGGGCGTCGGCTACTTCCACGTCAACCAGAAGCGCGGACGCCGCTGGTCGTCGGCGCGCGGCTTCCTCAAGCCGGCGCTGCATCGCCCCAACCTGCGGCTCGAGACCCATGTGCTGGTCGATCGCCTGCTGATCGAAAATGGTCGCGCGGTCGGCGTGCGCCTCATCCGGGACGGCGAGGCGGTCGAGGCGCGCACCAAGGGCGAGGTGATCCTGAGCGCGGGCGCGATCGGATCGGTGCAGGTGCTGCACCGCTCCGGCATCGGCCCCTGGGAGTGGCTGTCGCCGATCGGGATCGATGTCGTGCTCGACCGCCAGGGCGTCGGACGCAATCTGCAGGACCATCTGCAACAGCGTGCGATCTACAAGGTCGAGGGCGTGAAGACCTTGAACGAGACCTATCATTCCCTGGTCGGACGCGGCCTGATGGGCCTCGACTACGCGCTCCGCCGCCGCGGACCGCTGACCATGGCGCCGTCGCAGCTCGGCATTTTCACCCGCTCCGATCCGACGCGGGAACGCGCCAACATCCAGTTCCACGTGCAGCCGCTATCGCTCGACAAGTTCGGCGAGCCGCTGCACCGTTTTTCGGCGATCACAGTCTCCGCCTGCAATTTGCAGCCGACCTCGCGCGGCATCGTGCGGATCCGCAGCAGCGAGCTCCAGGCGGCACCGTCGATCGCGCCGAACTATCTGTCGACCGAGGAGGACCGCGTGGTGGCGGCCGATGCGATCCGCACCACGCGCAGGCTGATGCAGCAGCCCGCGCTCAAGCGCTATTCTCCGAGTGAGTTTCTTCCCGGCCCCGCGGTCGGCGACGACGATGCGTCGCTGGCCAAAGCCGCCGGCGACATCGGCACCACGATCTTCCACCCCGTTGGCACCGCGAAGATGGGAATCGCGAGCGATCATACCGCGGTGGTCGACGAACGCCTGCGCTTTCACGGCATCTCGGGCCTGCGCATCGCCGACGCATCCGTGATGCCGACCATCACCTCGGGCAACACCAACACGCCGACCGCGATGATCGCCGAGCAGGCCGCAACCATGATCATCGAGGACGGGCGGTAACTTGGCCTCATGGTTCGAGACGCCGCGCAAAAGCGCGGCTCGCACCATGAGGGGCAGATCGCCTCCAGGATGGCCACCTCATCCCGAGGAGCATCGCGAAGCGATGCGTCTCGAGGGATGGGCCACACGTACACCTCTACTCCCAGGACCAGTTCGAAAAATCGTTCTCGAACTGCGGGACCTCCTTCCACACGCCCTTCAGTTTCCTGCTGGCAATGGTGATCCATTGCGGCTGGAACAGGAAGCCGGCCACCGCGTCCGTTGCCAGCAGGCGCTGCGCGTCGCCGAGAAGTTTTGCGCGGCCGGCCTCGTCCGGTGTCGTCACGATCTGCTTGTAGAGCGCGTTGAAGGCGTCCGAATTGTAGCCGAGATAAAAGTCAGACTCGGTCAGCTTCACGAGGTCGAACGGCTCGACATGGGAGACGATGGTGAGATCGAAATTGTGCGGTCCGGTCGGGGAAAACACCTGCGACAGCCATTGCGCCCATTCCACGTTCTCGATCTTGGCGGTGATTCCGACCTTGGCAAGCTGCGCGGCGAGCACTTCCCCGCCCTGCCGCGCGTAAGCCGGCGGCGGCAGCTTGAGGCTCACCTCGAGCGGCGTGGTGACGCCGGCTTCGGCAAGCAGCTTCTTGGCCTTCTCCGGGTCGTAGGAGTTGATGCCGGTGGTATCGACATAACCGAGCGATCCCGGTGTATAGAAACTGCCGATCGGCACGCCAAAACCTTCGGCCGCGCCCTCGATCATCGCCTTGCGATCGATCGCTGCGAGAATGGCGCGGCGCACCCGTACATCGTCGAGCGGCTTCTTCTTGTTGTTGATCGCGACGATGGTCTTGGCCCTGGAGCCGCCGACGAGCACGACGAACCGCGGGTCCGCCTTGAACTGCTCGATGCCGCGCGCCGTCACCCTGGGAAACGCGTCAACGTCGCCCGACAACAACGCCGCGATCTGGGCGGCTGGATCGCTGATGAAGCGGATCGTCACCTTGGCGAGCTTGATTGCCGCCGCGTTGCGATAGTCGGGCCATTTGTTCAGCGTGATCGACGAGCCCTTGGTCCATGATCCCAGCGTATAAGGTCCCGTCCCGACTGGCTGCGTCGCATCGGTCGGAGCGCTCTTTGGCTCGACGATCGAGCCGCTCGCCTGCCCCAGCAGGAACGGCAGGTTCGGCTCGGAATATTTCACCGCCACCACGATGGTGTCGGAGTCCGGCGCAGTCACCGAGGCAAAGCTCTGGTAAAGGCTCTTGTCCTTATTGGTCGAGTTCGCCGCCGCGTTGCGGTCGAAGGAGAATTTCACCGCCGCGGCATCGAACGGCTCGCCGTTCTGGAATTTGATCCCCTTGCGCAGCTTGAACGTATAGGTCTTCAGGTCCTCCGAGGCCTGCCAGCTCTCGGCAAGCAGCGGTGACACCGAGCCGTCCTCGTTGATCTTGGTCAGCGTCTCATAGACGTTGTAGAGCGTGACCTCGGCGATCGCCGCCGCCGCGGCCGTGGTCGGATCGAGTCCGGGCGGCTCCAGCGCCATCGCCATGACGACGCTGTCCTTCTTGCCCTGCGCCTGGCCCGGCAACGGCACGGAGGCGACGAGGGCGGCCACCGCGAGGACGGATAATCTCTTCAACATTTGCTTGCTCCGCAGGAAGATCGTGGGACCAGTCTAGCCTTCCGCGGCCACCGGCGGCAACGCCATCACATCATCGGCATGATGGCAGGCGGCCAAATGTCCCGGGCCGAGCTCGCGCAAGGGGGGCGCCAGCTCGCGGCAGCGCTGGTCGGCCAGCGGACAGCGCAGGGCATAGGCGCAGCCGGCGGTGCTCTGCGACTGCGAGGCAATCGCCTGCGCGCCGAGGCGGCGGCGCCCGCCTCCGGCACGGGCGCGGGGAACGGCTTCCAGCAGCGCCCGCGTATAGGGATGGCCGCAATGCGCAAACAGATCCTCGGGGCGGCCCTGCTCGACGATGCGCCCGAGATACATCACCGCGATCGCGTCGCAGAGATAGTCGACGACCGCGAGATCGTGACTGATCAGGACATAGCTCAGTCCGAACTGCTCCTGCAGGTCTTCCATGAGGTTCAGCACCTGGGCCTGCACGGAGACATCGAGCGCGCTGACCGGCTCGTCGGCGACGATCAGTTTCGGCTGGGTGATCAGGGCACGGGCGATCGCGATGCGCTGCCGCTGGCCGCCGGAGAATTCGTGCGGATATTTGTCGATGTCGGCGTCGCGCAGCCCGACCTGTCGCAGCACGGTCGCGACGCGCTCGCGCTGGCCGGCGCGATCGATGCGCGCGAGCGCGGTCAGCGGTTCGGCCACGATGCGCGCGACCGTCTGGCGTGGATCGAGCGAGCCGTAAGGGTCCTGGAACACCATCTGAAAATCCCGCCGGGCGTGGCGCAGCTCATCCGGCGCCATGGCATTGAGATCGCGGCCCGCGAGCGACACCGTGCCGGCGGACGGCCGCTCCAGCGCCATCACGAGCCGCGCCAGGGTCGATTTGCCCGAGCCGGATTCGCCGACCACGCCGAGGCTCTGGCCCGCCTTTACCTGCACGCTGACGCCGTTGAGCGCGTGCACCTGCGCCGCCGGGCGGAACAGCTTTTCGCGCGGCAGCGTGTAGCGTTGCACCAGATCCTTGACGTCGAGCAGCGGCGGCGCAGTCACGGCTTGTGTCTGACCCGGCATGGTCATGCGCCCAAAACCTCCGCCGGACCAGCCATCGACACATCCGTGCGCAGGCAGCGCACATGGTGGCCGCCGCCGACGTCTATTGCCGCGGGAAGCGCCGCGCGGCAGCGGCTTTCAACCAGCGGACAACGATCGGCGAAGGGACAGCCGATGGGCAGATCGGCGAGTTCGGGCACCGTGCCGGAGATGGTCTTCAGCCGCGTGCCCTTCTTGGCACCGAGCCGCGGTCGCGCCCGGAACAGACCCTGCGTGTACGGGTGTCCCATCCGCGAAAACACCCCGTCCGTCGCGCCGCTCTCGACGACGGTACCGCCATACATCACCATCATCCTCCGCACGTTCTCGGCGATGACGCCGAGATCATGCGAGATCAGGATCATCGCCATGCCACGCTCGGTGACGAGATCGGCGATCAGGTCGAGAATCTGGCCCTGGATCGTGACGTCGAGCGCCGTGGTCGGCTCGTCGGCGATCAACAGGTCGGGCTGGCAGGCGAGTGCGATCGCAATGGTGACGCGCTGGCGCTGGCCGCCGGAAAACTGATGCGGATAGGCATCGACGCGCCCGGCCGCGTCGGGAAGGCCGACGCGATCGAGCAAAGCGATCGCTTCCTTGCGCGCTTGCGCCGCCGAAAAGTTCTTGTGACGCCGCAACGGCTCGGCGATCTGGCGCCCGATCGTGTGCATCGGGTTGAGCGCGGTCATCGGCTCCTGAAAAATCATGCTGATGCGGTTGCCGCGGAGCTTGCAGTAGTCCGCGTCCGGCAGTCCGACGAGTTCGTTTCCGTCCAGCTTGATGCTGCCGCTGACGCCGGCGCTCTCCGGCAAGAGGCCCATCAGCGCCAGCGCCGTAATCGATTTTCCGCAACCGGATTCGCCGACCAGTCCCAGCGTCTCGCCGCGCTTCAACACGAACGACACCTCGCGAACCGCCTGCGCCGGGCCGCGACTGGTACTGAGCTGGATGCCGAGGTTTTCGACTTCGAGCAGCGGCTTGTGGTCTGTTCCGCTCACCGCTCAGCGCTCCCGCGACAGCCGAGGATCGAGCAGATCGCGCAATCCGTCGCCGAGCAGGTTGAGGCCGAGCACGGCGATGGCGATCGCCACACCCGGATAAACCGCAAGGCTCGGTGCCTGAAACAACAGCGTCTGCGCCTCGTTCAGCATACGACCCCAGGACGGCTGCGGCGGCTGGGTGCCGAGCCCGAGATAGGACAACGCGGCTTCAGCCAGGATCGCAAGCGCGAAGCCGATGGTCGCCTGCACGATCAGCACCGAGAGAATGTTCGGCAGCACATGCTCCGTCGTGATGCGGAAAGCCCCCTTCCCCGACGCCCGCGCCGCCAGCACGAACTCGCGCGACCAGATCGCATTGGCGGACGCCCGCGTCACGCGCACGAAGGTCGGGATCTGAAAAATGCCGATCGCGGTGATCGAGGTCACCATGCCCGGCCCGACGGCGGCGGCCAGCATGATCGCCGACAGCACGGCGGGAAAGGCAAAGGTGAAATCGCTCATCCGCATGATGAGCTCCTCGACCCAGGCTTTTTTTGCCGCAGCCACCAGGCCGAGACCGACGCCAAAGGAGAGCCCGATGCCGACTGCGATGATGCCCACCGCGATGGTGGCGCGCGCGCCGACCAGAAGCAGCGAGACGATATCGCGCCCGAACACGTCGGTGCCGAGCCAATGCGCCGATGACGGCGGCTTCAGCTTGGCCGCGATGTCGATGTCGTAAGCCGACCACGGGGTCCAGGCCAGCGACAACAGCGCGGCGCCGAGCACCAGCAGCACGAGCGCGCCGCCCGCCACGAAACTGCGATGGCGCAAGGCCCTGCTCCAGAATCCGGTCGCGCGACTCGGACGCAGCGGCACGCTCACGGATGCGGTCTCCTGCGCGCTCACAGATTTTGCACCTTGATGCGCGGATCGATGACCGCATAAAGCACATCGACCACGAAATTGACCGTGATCACCATCGCCGCCAGAAGCATCACGCAGTTGCGGACCACGATCAGGTCGCGGTTGGCGATCGACTGGAAGATGAGCCGGCCGAGACCCGGCAGATAGAACACGTTCTCGATCACGATGGTGCCCGCCAGCAGATTGGCGAATTGCAGGCCCATCACCGTCATGACGGGAATCATCGCGTTGCGCAGCACGTGCTGCCAGAGCACGGCGCGCTTGCTCAGGCCCTTGGCGCGCGCCGTGCGCACGAAATCCTCGCGCAGCACGTCGAGCACGGCCGAACGCGTCACTCGCGCGAGGATCGCGGCCTGTACGACGGCGAGCGAGATCGCCGGCAGCAGCAGGGATCGCAAGCCGGCCCAGATGCCGTCGTCCCAGCCCGCGAAGCCGCCGGCCGCGAGCCAGTGCAGTTTGACGGAGAACAGCAGGATCAGGAGAATGGCGAACCAGAAATTCGGCAGCGCGATCCCGACCTGGGTCAGCGACATCACGCCGACGTCGCCGAACCTGTTGTGGTTGGCCGCGGTGTAGATGCCGGCGGTGAGCGCCAGCACCACGGTGATCGCCATCGACAGCAGCGCGAGCGGAATGGAGAGCAAAAGCCGCTCCGCGATCAGGGCTGCGACTGATGTGCCATAGGCATAGCTGTTGCCGAGGTCACCCACGGCCATGCCGGCGATCCAGTGCGCGTAGCGATAGGCCAAGGGCTGGTCGAGCCCGAGCTTGGCGGCGAGCGCACGCACGGCGTCAGGCGAGGCGTCGGCGCCCATCAGCATCTGCGCGGCATTGCCGGGCAGCGCGTCCAGCACCAGGAAAATGATGACCGAGGCGGCGGCAAGCGTCGCCAGCAAAGTCAGGAACCGCCGCAGGACGAACAGGCTCATGCCGCGCTCAGGAGTAATATATCATGTAGTACGATCCAACACGGTTCGAGGCCGGACGCAAGCCCGTCGCTGCATGGCTTCTTCAATCCGGCCAGCGGCCGAGCAGATCGGTCGCCGTTTCGAACAGTGCGGCGACACGCAGGAGTTCAGCGTCGGCGCGGAAGCCGCCGACAAGTTGCAGGCCGATCGGCAGGCCATCGCGATCAAAGCCGCACGCCAGGCTGATGGCAGGGTGCCCGGTCATGTTGAACGGCATGGTCCAGGGGAACCAGTGCGGGCGAAGATTGTCGAAGCTTTGCCCGTCGATCTCGATGGCGCCGAACAGATCCTGCGCGATCGGCAGCGCTGGCCTGGTCAGGGTCGGCATCGCCAGAACGTCGGCCCGCGCCAGCAGCGACTGCACGTGGCGGAACAGCGCCGTGCGCTCGAACAGGGCCTGCTGGTAGTCGACCCCGCTGACATCTTCGGCCAGCGCGAGCTGTTTGAGGAACGCCTCGCTCAGGACATCGCCGTGATCGGCCGCGAGCTTGGTGAAACGCGCGCGCCACGCGGTGTGATTGATGGCGCGCCAAGTCGGCTCGACATCGAAGGCCTCGCCCGAGAACTCTTCGAGCTCCGCGCCAAGCACGGCTAGCCGATCGAGGCTTGCCTTGAAACTGTCCGCGACATCGGAGGCGACCGGCCGTCCCGGCGGCGACAGGCAGAACAGAATCCTCTTTCCGCGCAGCTCGTCCGCGGGCGCAGAAGCGGTCACGAAATCCTGCGCCGCGACACCGATCGACCACGGGTCGGAGGCATCCTCCCCCGCCATCACCTGCAACATCAGGGCGGTATCGGCGACCGTCCGCGTGGTCGGCGTCACATAGGTCTGGTTGGCGAAGGCATCCTGCACCTGGCTGTGCGGAATCACGCCGATGCTCTGCTTCAGACCGACCACGCCGTTGCAGGCGGCCGGGATCCGGGTCGAGCCGCCGCCATCGGTAGCAACCGCGAGCGGCGCGATTCCGCTCGCCACGGCCACGGCCGCGCCACCGCTCGAGCCGCCGGCGCAGCGATCGGCACGCCAGGCATTGCGGGTGCGGCCGAACAGCGGCGAATCGGTCAGGCACTTGCTGCCGAACTCCGGGGTCGTGGTCTTGCCGATCAGGATCGCGCCGGCGGCGCGGAGCCGGGCGACCGCCACCGCATCATGGTCCGGCACATTGTCCTTGTAAGGCACCGCGCCAAACGTGGTGCGCACGCCCTTGGTGTTGACGATGTCCTTGACCGTGAGCGGGATACCGTGGAGAGGCCCGAACGGCTCGCCCGCCATCACCTGGCGTTCCGCCTCGCGCGCCCTGGCCATGGCCTCGTCGCCGCATAGCGTGATAAAACAGTTCAGCTCGCCCTGCAGCCGCTCGGCGCGCGCAAGAACCGCGCGCGTCGCCTCGACGGGCGAGACATCCTTGCTGGCGATGCGCGCGCCAAGCTCGACGGCCGTGAGATGACAGAGATCCTCGCTCATTCCGTCGACAACGCTCGCATGAATCCGGTCTCCGGCGTTTACAACGAAAGCCGGCCCCGAGGTGCCCCATCACGATGCGGCTTGTCCATCTCGGTCGGCGCATGACAGTCTGACGAATGGGGATGGCTATCAAGGCAGCTTTTCGCCTGATTCTTGCGCGCACCAACGAATTCCGCAGGCCAAAAAAATGCCGCCCCCTTGCGGGGACGGCAGCTCGCTACTCACGCGGTACTAGCCTTCTTATCTCAATGCGTGCCGTGCGTCTCAGCGTGGTGCCGGCTCGCCTCGGTATGGTGATGTTCGGCATGGCTGGCGTGTCCGTGGGCGACGTGGGCGTGATGCGCCGCCTTCTCGTGATCGCCGGCCTCGTGCTGCTTCGCCGCTTCGCGATGGTGCTTGGCCGCCTGCTCGTGATGCTCAGCGGCTCTCTGATGGTGCTCAGCTCCCTTGTGCATGGGTCGGACAGCTACAAGTTCCGTGAGCTTACGCAGGCTGCCTGACACGACGCTGACGGTATCAAGACAGCTTTGTTGCGGTTGGGCGGACGCCAAAACGGACAGTCCGCCTCACGGAATTGTCATTAACCTTTGTCCTTCCCGCTCCGACGTTCGAAAATCTCCCGGGAATAAACCGGAGCCCGCCTGATCACCTCCTGCGAACCCAATCACGGGTCGTTCGGAGAACAGGACGATGAGCGAACACGATCACCGGAACGATGACGAGCGCGGCTTAAGCCGCCGCAAGGTGCTGGAATGCATGACCTGGGCCGGCACCGGCGTGCTCTGGACCATCGCGGGCGGCGTCCCGCGCTCGATGGGGCTGGTCGACGCCGCCACGGCCGCGGAGGCCCCAGCCTTGAGCTTCCTGCAGATCAGCGACAGCCATGTCGGCTTCGACAAGCCGGCCAACCCGAACGCGCTCGGCACGCTGGAAGAAGGCATCAAAAAGATCAACGCGATGGACAGGAAGCCGTCCTTCATGATCCACACCGGCGACGTCACGCATCTGTCGAAGGTCGAAGAGTTCGACAATGCCGAGAAGATCATCTCGCAGGCCAAGCTCGACGTGCACTACGTTCCGGGCGAGCATGATTTCCTCGACGAGGAGATCAAGCTCTACAAGGACCGCTACGGCAAAGGCACCAAGGGCGCCGGCTGGTACTCCTTCGATGCCGGTGGGGCGCACTTCATCGGCCTCGTCAATGTGGTCGACCTGAAGGCCGGCGGCCTCGGCAATCTCGGCGCCGAGCAGCTCGAATGGCTGGAGGACGACGTCAAGAGCCGCTCCAAATCCACGCCGATCGTCGTGTTCGCGCACATCCCGCTGTGGACGGTGTATCCGCAATGGGGCTGGGGCACCGAAGATGGCGGCCGCGCGCTGGAATATCTGAAAGGCTTTGGCTCGGTGACGGTGCTCAACGGCCACATCCACCAGGTGATGCAGAAGGTCGAGGGCAACGTCACCTTCCACACAGCGCGCTCGACCGCGTTCCCGCAGCCGGCGCCGGGGACTGCCCCCTCGCCCGGGCCGATGAAGGTCGAGGATGCCAAACTGCGCTCGATGCTCGGGGTCGCCAGCATCAACTTCAAGCAGGGCGACGAGCGGCTCGCGATCATCGACACGCCGCTGCAGGGCTGAAGGGAAAGACCACGAGATGACGCTGACAACCTTTCGCGGCATGCACCTGCATGCCGCCCGGCTCATTGTTGCCGCCGCCGTCCTGCTGCCGTTTGGCGGCGTGGCCGCCCACGCCCAGGAAGTCCAGGTGATGATCGACAACTTCACCTTCGCGCCTGCGGAGCTCACGGTGAAGGTGGGCGACACCGTCACCTGGACCAACCGTGATGACATCCCCCACACCGTGGTGTCCGCGGGAAAATTCAGGTCCAAAGCCATGGATACCGACAACAGCTACTCGTTCACCTTCGCGTCAGCGGGCGACTACAAGTATTTTTGTTCGCTGCATCCGCACATGACCGGGATGATCAAGGTTGAGTAGCGGTCAAAACCAAGGCATCACAATCCTGCCCGGCCGGTTGGTTCCAGCTGGCCGGGCACCAGCACCTGCTGCCAGGATCGGGCAAAGGACCGGGCCAGAGACGATGCAGCCGAGCAATGCCGAAGATCCCGACCGCGCACGCCGCTTTCGCGAGCTCGCGCTGCCATATCTCGACGACGTCTACACGCTGGCGCGCTATCTATTGCGCGACGCCAGCGACGCCGAGGATGCGGTGCAGGAGTGTTACCTGCGCGCGCTGAAACATTTCGATGGCTACCGGGGCCCCGCGATGAAGCCCTGGCTGTTCGCGATCCTGCGCAACGTCTGCCACGCGGAATATGCGCGGCGCGCGAGCGCCGCGGCGCCCTCGCTCGACGACCTGCCCGAGCCCGCGCAACAGGCGCCGCTGTGGCGCGAGGAGCAGCAGACGCCGGAAGCGGAGATTCTTCGGGAGCGGGATGCGGTCACCGTCCGCCGGCTCGTCGAGGCGCTCGCCGAACCCTTCAAGGAGACCTTTGTGCTGCGCGAGATCAACAACCTGTCGTACCGCGAGATCGCGGACGCGGTCGGTGCCCCCGTCGGCACCGTGATGTCGCGCCTGGCGCGCGCCCGCGCCATGCTGCGTTCGGCATGGATGGCGGAACAGGAGCCATCGAAATGACTTGCGACGAGGCTGAGATCCTTCTTCACGCCCTGATCGACGGCGAACTCGACGCCGGCCACGCCCGCGAGGTCGAAGCCCATATCGCGGGCTGCGCCGCCTGCGCGGCGCAGCTTGCCGCCTATCGCCAGATGAGCCAGGAGATCGCCAAGGCCGACCTGCGCTACGCCGCGCCGCCGGCGCTGCGCCGGAGAATAGAAGCGTCGCTGCCTAAATCGTTGCTGCCCAAGTCGCTGGCGCCGGCGCCGAGCCGGCGCAACGTGCTGAGAGGTTTTGCGCTGGGATCGGCGGTGTCCGCGCTGGCTGCGACCGGGCTCGTTGCGATCGTGCTGCGCGCCGACGACGAGCAACGCATCATGTCGGAAGTGGTCTCCGCGCATCTGCGCTCGCTGCAGGCCGGCCACCTCACCGACGTCATCTCCACCGACCAGCACACGGTAAAACCCTGGTTCAACGGCAGGCTCGATGTCTCGCCGCCGGTGATCGACCTGACGTCGAAGGGTTTTACCCTGGTCGGCGGACGGCTCGACTACATCGATGCGCGCGCGATCGGCGCGGTGGTCTATCGCCGCAGGCAGCACGTCATTAACCTGTTCGTGGCGCAGACCGCGAACACCGAACGACGCGCGGCCAAGATCGAAACCATCCAGGGCTTCAACATCCGCCGCTGGAGCGACCGTGGCCTGAACTACTGGGCGATCAGCGACATCGGCGCCGACGAGCTATCCGAGTTCGGCGAGAAGTTCGAAGCGGCGGTGCAGACGAATTCGGAAGGGTAGCGACGTCGGGGCGAAGCGCAATTTGGACCGGAGGGCAACGCCGGTTCCCGCGCGACCAGTTTCGGGAACTTGGACGCCTCGTCGCACGACGATCTCACAATCGCCGTAGGACAGCTGCGCTCCTGCCTCGCTTCTGTCAAATCCGGATGTCCTTTTCCGCGAAGAATTCGAAGGCACCACCGCTGGAGGTACCAATGCTTCAATCGCAAAGCCCGCCCCTCATGGAGGAGGAATGGGCGACAGCCGAAGGAACTTCTTCTGGCAGCCGGGGCTACGATCTAGACAGCCAATATGATCAGCGTATTGGCATGCCTGAGCAGCTGTCGATGCGTTCTCCTCGTTCCTCCAGCCGCTGGGACGATCACCTGGCCAGCATGCGGCCGCCAATTCGCAGGCGAGCGTTCCGCACCGTTGCCCGTTTTTTTATTGCAGTTCTGATCGGTGTCGGAGCGACGCTGGCCTGGCAATCCTATGGAGATCTGGCGAGGGAGATGGTGGCAGCCCGGGTTCCAGCGCTGGCCTGGTTGTTACCCGTTTCGGCGACGAACTCACCGGTCGCGGCTGCCGTTTCGCCTGACTCGGTACAGCAGCTTGAACCCTTGGCGTCCAATCTCGATGTCGTCCGGCGCAGCGTCGAGCAGCTCGCTGCCAAGCAAGACCAGATGGCCCAAAACATCGTGTTGCTGCAGGCCGTCGACGAGGACATCAGGCTGAAAATGTCATCCACGCCTCCGCCCCCGGCCCAGCAGGCGGTTTTCAGCCAACAACCCAAGCCCCAGCAACCCAGAACACAACCTGCGCCGGTGCCTCGTGCGCCCCCTGCTGCCGCACAGCTGTCGCGCTGATGGTGCAGCTTGATCTTGTTTGAGCCAGTTAACGAGAAACCCGCGGCCCATCATGCTGGCGGGTTCTCACCACAAACACGTCAATCGTCCAGCTCCGCCTGCTGACTGTCCGCTCTCGGGGCAAAGCCGAATTTCTGTACGCCGGTTGAGTTCTTCCGATCGGGCTGCAACGATCCAATCGTGTCAGGTTGCAATAACGTCTTTGGCGTCGGGGGTCGTCACGCCATGCTGCTTCGTCGTGGCTTGAATGATTGCTTCCAGCGTCGCGCCAAACGATCCGGAGCAAACCTTCGCACCGACTGGACCTATCGTCGGCGCAACAGACTCGGCTCCAAAAAGAGCGAGCAGAATGCGGGCGTCGGCGTTCTTCTTGTTGAGCCTGCGAACGGCGTCCTGAATCCTGGCGGTGGACGGTTGGCCGACGCAGCAAATGCACACAAGCGAGGTATCCGTCATATCAAGCGAAAAGAACTTGGACATTGACAAAGCGTCCGCCTCTTCCGCGATCGCCCCGATATCGCGGTGCCGCAGCAAATAGGCCAACACCAGCGCCGCCGCTTCGTCGAGCTTGCCGGATCCGGGAATGCAGAGGACCGAACGCGGCGAACTGCTCTTTTCCTCAATCGACTTGCGTTGCGCCCTTGCCTGCTCAATTGCGATGGCAGCGCCGGGGCTCGCACTCATATCCAGGGTCGGGATGTCCATCACTCCGGCCTCGCGCCTTGCTTCCAGATCGGCGACCAGTTCGTCGACGGTCGAAGCGATTCGAGTCAATCGTTCGTCGTCGAGATGACCCAATCGACGGTCGGCTTCCGCGAGCCGCAACCCTTCCAGCAGGATCGTGTCGCAATAGTCCACAAGCGACGACCCTTTGAGACTCTCACGCGCTTGTTCTGCCGCTTCAAACGGATCACCTGCCAGCATCCGTTGGTAGACCAATTGAGCAGGCTTCAACGGGGGCCGGTCGCCAAGCATGATTTCCAGAAATTTGAGCCGCTCGACATGCCTTCCCACGACAACGAGGCATACCGTGAGGGGCGTCGCCATGACCAGTCCGACAGGCCCCCAGAGCCAGGTCCAGAATGACGCAGACAGGATGATCGCGACGGGAGACAGGCCAGAACTATGGCCATAAATCAAAGGCTCGAGAACTTGTCCAGCGAGCAGCTCCAGGACCACAAACAAGAGAGCCGTCATAACCAGCATTTGCCAACCAGAACCAACAGCTGCGGCAAGAATGAGCGGAAATATCGCTGAGATCAGCGCACCGATGTAGGGGACGAACCGCAGAATCATCGCTATCAGACCCCACAATGGAGCCGACGGCACGCCAATGAATTCCAGTCCTGCGCCGATCGCCAAACCAAACGCCGCGTTGAAGATGATTTGGGTCAGGAAGAGTTTGCTCAGGCGTTTGCCCGCGTCATCGAGGGCTGCGGTCGTGCGCTGAATGTCTCCCGAGCCGGCGAGACGGACGAGCCGATTTCTGAGATCCTCCCGTTGCAGCAGGATGAACGTCACGAAGATGACGACGATTCCGGTCGTCGTGAGCGGTGAAAGCAACGGTTCGATGATTCTGCCGAGCGTCGTCAGAGCGCCGGGGTCGGGCTGCCTGACTTCAACGGGTATCGGAATCGCCTTATCGGATGCTTGTCTCTCGAGCGCATTGTTGGACTGGCCGGTCGTCTCACCATGTTGAAGCTCGGTCCGCAGTTCCTTGAGAACGGTGGACGCCTGTTCCAGCGTTCCAGGACCACCCATGAGACCACGGAGGCTCTCGACCTTGTCACTCAGCGTTTGCTGATATCCGGGCAGTTTGGCGGCAAGGCGCGTTGCCTGCGACACCATGAGTCCGCCCAAACTGAAGATGATCGCGAACCCGAAAAAGACCACGATGAGCACGGACGCCGTGCGCGGAATTCGCAGGGAATTCAGACGTATGACAAACGGCGCCAGCACGAAGCTCAAGAGAACGGACAGTGCGACCGGAACGAAGATTTCCCGCCCCAAATAGAGCGCAATAATGATCAGCGCTGCGACGGCCATATTGATCAGCGCCGTGCCACGCCGCTGTGTCAGCCTTATTTGAGCGGGCCTCTCCTGCAACTGCGTGGCCCCTCATTGCGAGTGTGGCCTGTCCGACATTCGCTTCAGCATGCCCGCGAGCCGTATCGGCAAATGTCAGATCCAAGCCAGGCTGGAATCTTGCTTCTGCTGGTGTCCCTTGGCGCTGATGTTCGTAAAACGAAGCCGCCGCAAAATGATGCGAACGTCAGCGCCGGGACACTGGGCTCAGACTCGCGCCAGTGCGTCGAGCTTTGCGCGAAGATCATCGATAGCCGGCTTCGCGACGGGCCCGACCTCGGGCGTTGCGATGATCTTGTCACACATCTGGTTGATCGAAGGTATCGCCACGACGATTAGCTTGACGAGTGCGCTTCGTGCTTCCGGAGAAAGCTTTGCCGCCCGCCCATTGATGTCGTTCAACTGGGCCGTGACCTCGTTGATCTTGGGCAGAGCCGACTGAGCGGTGGCCGGATCCGTGATGCCCGGCAACGTGGATTTCAAGGTGTTGACGGACGAGTTGAAATTGTTGGCAAGGTTCACCCCATCAACCGTCATGGTCGCGGGCGCCATGCCTACCGTTCCGGGCGCGGGTCGCGTTGCGGTGGGCGTTTCCGCGACGCTCTGCTCACTGTTGCGGTTCGTTGCGAACCAGGCAAGACCGGCCACCACGACCACGGCGGCAAGCCAGTAGGGCCACTGTGCGGCGGCGCTGCTGTATGTCGGGGAGATCGTCTGGCTTGCGGCCGTGCTGGCGCGCCCGGATGCACCTGCAAACCGGTCGATCAGGCCGGAGGCGCCGAGCTGATCCGCAAGGCCCGACGGGATGGCTTTGACGAACTGGTCCTTCTGTGAACGGAGCAGCGAGGCCAAGCCATTCGCGTCGAAACCCGCGAGGCGCTGTTGTTGGCCCAGCGCGCCCAGGACGATCGGTCCAAGCATGCCGAGCAGCGACTTGCCGGTGCCGTCGCCGATACCGGCAAACTTGCCGATCGCCTGAGCCATCGCATCCATGGCTCGGCCGCCGAACAATGCCGACATCATGTTCGATCCGCTTGCAGCCAGTCCCTCGGGGCCGGCATTGCGCAGCAGATCCAAGGGGGATCCAGCCTGTTGCTGCGACAACAGCTTGGAGAGCTGGCCGGATCCCGCTGACGTTTCGACCAGATCGGCCAAACCAGCCAGCAACGATGGAACGGCTCCTCCTGCTGCCTTTTGGGTTGCGGCTTTGTCGATGCGCAGAAATGAAGCGATTTGCTCGATGACTTCAGGAGTCAGGAATTGCATCACAACGGAGGTGAGATTGGCTGCCATGGCGTCTCTCCACGATGGTTGTTGCAAGGATTGATCTGCTGGGGTGGTCTCCTGATCTGCAAGGCGACGCGGCGGGCGGCAGCCTGGTGCAAGCTGCGGCTTCTCGGAATCAATCGCCGATGTCGGCGTGCGGGACATTGGCCCGCCGTTTCGGCTTGGATTGTCCCGCCGAGGTCGTTGGGCTGTCCATTCACAACCCGGAGAGCACCTGCAAGTTGATCGGAACTCAGGCGCTCATCCAGAGCGAGAACGCCAAACTGCTCTGATCACCCCGCGCGGGCCCTCGGGCCGCCCAGCACATGCGGAACACGACATTCGAACGATTGCAGCTTACGCCGACTTGCGGATCGCGTTGTCGACCAGCGTTTTGCCGAGCGACCAGATCGCGCCGGGCACCTTGTGGCTCGCCGCGATCACCTGGTCGAACGCGGTCTCGATCCAGTTGCCATCCTCTTCGGTGATGGTCAGCGGCGGCAACAACTTGATCGTGTGCAGGCCGTGACCAGCGACCTGGGTCAGTATCTTGTGGTCCTTGAACAGCGGCACCGTGATGAGCTGGCAGAACAGGCCCTTGTTGGCGGTTTCCAGCACGTTCCAGGACGCCTTCAGCCGCAGCGATTTCGGCGGACCGAACTCGACGCCGATCATCAGTCCCTTGCCGCGAACTTCCTTCATCAGCTCGTAGCCCGGCACCATCCGCGTCAGGGCGAGGCGAAGCTCGGCGCCACGCTTGGCGGCGGACTCGATCAGCCGTTCGTTCTTCAGCACTTCGAGCGTTGCGATGCCAGCGGCCATTGCCAGGTCGTTCTTGGCGAAGGTCGAGCCGTGCACGACCGCGCGGTCCATCTGGTTGAAGATCTTGTCGAAGATCGCCTTGCGCGTCAAAAGCGCGCCGACCGGAACGTGGCCGCCCGACAGCGCCTTGGAGAGCAGCACCATGTCGGGCTCGACGTTCCAATGTTCCACCGCGAGGAACCGCCCGGTCCGTCCCATCCCGGTCTGGATCTCGTCGGCGATGAAGATCGTGCCGTAGCGCTTGCACAGCGCGGCTGCGCCCGGCAGGAATTCGTCGCTGGGCATGTTGACGCCCTTGCCCTGGATCGGCTCGACGATGAACGCCGCGATCTGGCGCGATGACAGCGCCTGCTCCAGCGCTGTGAGATCGTTAAAAGGGATCGGCGTGCATCCCGGCAGCAGCGGCTCGAAACCTGAACGGAAATTCGGATCATCGGTCAGCGACAGCGCGCCGTAGGACAGCCCGTGATAGGCGTGGGAACAATAGACGATGCCGGGCCGCCCGGTGGCGCTGCGCGCGAACTTGATCGCGGCCTCGACGGTTTCCGCGCCGGAGTTCGCGAAAAAAACTTTGTCGAGATAAGGCACGTATTCGAGCAGCCGCTCCGCCAGTACGCCGGCCAAGGTGGAGACGTCGAGCTGCACCAGATTCGGCAGATCGCTGTCGAGCACGCTCTTCAGCGCCGTGCGCAGCGCCGGGTGATTGCGACCGATTGCAAAGACGCCGAACCCGCTCAAAAGGTCCAGATAGCGGACGCCATCGCGATCGAAGAGATATTGACCCTGACCCTTCTGGAAACCTACATCATAGCCGATGGTTTTGAGCACGCGCACCATCTGCTCGTTGAGATGGCGCGCATGCATGGAACCGCGCTGCGCCTGGCGCTCCACAAACATCTCGGAAACGTCTAGATTTGAACTCAGCATCAGTTACATAGTTCGGTTGGTGGCCATTTCGTCAACTGAAAAAGTTCAATGCGGCGTTTTGCCCTTCTTTAGACCAGCAAAGCAAGCACAGGTTTGACAATGTTGCACTGCCCACGAAACTTCTTGCGGATAGCACTCTCCTGTTCCGCTTTTCTACTGGCGTCCGGGTTGTCTGCTGCGAGCGCCGCCGACCCCACGGGTGACTGGCGCGTGGCCGAGGGCGTCGCCAACATCCGCGTTGCACAATGTAATGGCAATGTGTGGGGTGCGGTGGCATGGGAAAAAACTCCCGGCGGTCGCGATACCAACAACCCTGACGTTTCAAAACAGGCCCGGCCAACCCTCGGCATGCCGATTCTGATCGACATGAAGAAGAAGGCCGGCGTCGATCAATGGGAAGGCCAAGTCTACAACGCCAAGGACGGCCAGTTCTACAGCGCCACGATTACACCTGTCAGCAACGATGAACTTGAAATCAAGGGTTGCGTGCTCGGCTTCCTTTGCGGCGGCGAGACCTGGACTCGCGTCGGACCACCGATTCCGTCGAACGTTGCCAACAGCATGGCCAAGGGCGCGCCGAAGACCGTCGGCGCGGCGCCAAAAGCCGCGGCTTCGGTGGCGCCGAAGACTCTGGCACCATCCGCTGCGATTGCCGCCAAGGGCGGGCAGAAGACGACAGCGCAGCCGGCCGATTCGGTCGGCGATATCTGCCAGTTACCCGACATTGCGGGGTTTGCCCATTAGCGCCGGCTGGAACAACAGCACCGCTGCGAGCGTGGTGACGAGCGAGAGCGCGAGCAGCTTGCCCATGCTCGACGTTCCCGGATGACTGGAAAGCCAAAGGCTTCCGAACGCAGTCGCCGTGGTCATCGCGCTGAAGAAGATCGCCCGCGTCAGGCTGCTCTGCAGCAGATTGGTGCGGCCCGACCGCCACGCCGTCACGTAGTAGATCTTGAACGCGACACCGATGCCGAGCAACAGCGGCAACGCGACGATGTTGGCGAAATTGAGCGGCAACCCGATCAGCACGCAGATCTCGAGCGTCACCGCGCCCGCGACCAGCAGCGGAACCAGCGTCACCAGCACGTCGGAGATCCGGCGCAGCGTGATCCACAACAACAGGCTGATCACGACCAGCGAATAAATCCCGGCGTGTATGAAGGCCTTCACGACGGTATCGCCTGATTTCAGGATCGATACCGGGCCGCCGATCGCGGTCGGCTCGGCCGCGAGCACCGCGTTCGCGAATCGGCGCAGATTGTCGTTGTCGTTGGGATCGCCGCGCGGCAGCGCCTCGACGCGCATCAGCCCGTCCTTGGTCTTCCACGCGCTCACCAGGTCCGGCGGCAGCGTCTTCAGGCTGACCGGCTGCGCCTGCAGCGCGTTCTTGAGCTGATCGAGCACCACCTTCAATGGCGTGACGAAGATCGCCTGCGCCTTGTTGCGGGTGGCCTCATCCGACTTGGCGAGCCGCTCCAGCGCATCCGCAAGCCGGCGATTGGCAACAGCGCCCGCCCCCTTGCCGTCGCCCGCAGTCTTGCGCAGGCTGTCGACCGAGCTCTTGAGCGAATCGACGTTCTCCGCGTCCGTCGGCGGCGCATCGATGGAATCCGGACTGAGCGCCGGCTCCAGCACTTTGGCGCCCTGCGCGATCAGCTTCAGCTTGGCGGGCTGGTCGTCGGGCACGAAAGTGTCGAGCGACATCACGCGCAGCACTTCCGGCAGCTTCTCGAGCCGGCTCTCGATCTGTTTGGCATCGGCCTCGGATTTGGTCATGACGTCGATGGCGTTGGCGCCGGTGTTCGGGTCCTTCCTCAGGTCGAGGTAGGTCGCGATCGATTCCGCCCTGGGGTTGCGCAGGTTCATCGGGTTGAAGTCGAACTTCATGAAGTAGAGCAGCGGCAGCCCGGCGACGACGATCGCCAGCGTCCCGACGATGATCGGCACGCGGTATGTTTCCAGGAAGTGGTCGACCGGCGCCAGAAAGGCGTAGCCGACCGGCTCGTTTTCGCCGGGCGGGTGGAACAGGCGCAACAGCGCCGGCAGCACGGTGATCGAGGAGAAAAAGGCGATCAGCATGCCCGCGCCGGCAATCTCGCCGAGCTCGGAGATGCCCTTATAGTCGGTCGGCAGGAAGCACAGGAAGCCCGCCGCGGTGGCCATCGCAGCGAGCGACAAGGGTACAGCCGAGCGCCGCGCTGCTTCTTCCAGCGCCTGCGGAATATCGTCGTTCTTGAAGCGCTCGGACCGGTAGCGGACGCTGAACTGGATGCCGAAGTCGACGCCGAGCCCGACAAACAGCACCGCAAACGCCACCGACAGCAGATTGAAGGAGCCCGCCATCATCAATCCGACCGCCGTGGTGACGGAGAGACCGATGAACAAATTGATGAAGACGGCGAGGATGATCTTGCCCGAATGCAGCGCCATCCAGAGGATCAACAGCACGACGATAACGGTCCCGATGCCGTTGACGAGGGCGCCGTCCTGCACGGTCGCATATTCCTCATTGGCGATCGGCACCGGACCGGTCAGGCGGACGCGCGCCTGGTATTTTCCGGGGAAATCCAGCTCCGCGGCCGCCTGCCTGATCGCATCGGTCGCGTCCTTGCCCGGTTCCAATTCCTGGTAATCGAGGATGGGCTTCAGCTCGATGAAGGCGCGGCGGTCCGAATCGGTCAAGGGCTGGTCGCTGACCAGCTGGCGCCAGGAAAAGGTCGCGTTGCCCTTGTCCAGCACATCCTCGACCGTCTGCGCGATCTGGTTGAACGGCCGCGCGGTGCCGTCGAGCGAGACCTGGCCGCGCTTGACGCCGGCAAGTCCGGTCTCCAGGGCGCCCGTCAGGCCGCGGATGGAGGGATCGCCGGCCATGATTTCAACCAGGGGGGCAGCCTGCTCGAACTGGGAGGTCGCCTGCTTGACCTGGTCCGTCGGCAGGAACAGCAAGCCGTTCTTCTCGAAGAACTCGCCGGAGCCGAGCGGATGCACCGACGAAAAATGCACGGTGTCGCTCATCAGCTTCGGTTCCAGCGCCTGCTCCGCCGAACCGGTCAGCTCCGGGGTCGGGGAATCGATCACGGCCAGGATGGTGCGGTCGCGATCGAATGCCTGCTCGAATTGTTGGTCGCGCTTGCGCCAGTCGAGATTGGGCGAAATCAGGGTGTTGATGTCGGTATTGATCGTGAAGTGATGCGCGGTGTAGACGCCCGCGGCGATCGCGAGCGCAAAACCAACGACCAGCGTGACGGGGGCGAACCGGGTACAGGTCCGGACGATCGCAACAACGATGCTTGTCAGCACATCAATTCTTTCTAGTCAGAGAACATGCGGGAACGTCCGCCTGTGACGCGGAGTTCCAACGGGCGGCCGATCCACGTTCCAAGGCTCTTCAAAAGACGGACAGCCGCCGGTGAGGCGGCTCATATAGCCGGCTTTGTCAGGCGGTAAAGTGACGAAGTGAGCTGGAATTATTTGTTTCGATTTCAATGCTTTACGCGTAAGTATAAATATACCAAAGCTCGATTGCCGGCAAAAATGGACATTTCGTCCGTCCCCTTCCCTCCCGGGTGAATTTTTGACACAAAGCCTGCGCTTTCCGTGTCGTTAATATCACAGTGGACAGGGAACTGGAGCGGCAGTGCGGCAATTGCACTGATCCGAACACAAAGTTCGTATGTTTTAGGAGACAATGAGAGTGAGGCAACTTGCGTAACGGGCGTCCTATGGAAGTGTACCTCGCGCAGCCGCGCGGATTTTGCGCAGGCGTCGTCCGCGCCATCGAGATCGTCGAGCGCGCGCTCGAGAAGTATGGCCCGCCCGTCTATGTGCGGCACGAGATCGTGCATAACAAATACGTGGTCGAGAGCCTGAAGAACAAGGGCGCGATCTTCGTCGAGGACCTCAGCGAGGTCCCGCCGCGGGCGGTCACCGTGTTCTCGGCCCATGGCGTGGCGCGGACGGTCGAAGAGGAAGCGGCGGCCCGCGGATTACCGGTGCTCAATGCCACCTGCCCGCTGGTGACCAAGGTCCACAACCAGGGCAAGCGCTATATGTCGAAGGGCCGCGCCCTGATCCTGATCGGGCATGCCGGCCATCCCGAGGTCGAGGGTACCATGGGCCAGGTTCCGGGTTCCGTGCTGCTGGTCCAGAATGTAGCCGATGTGGCAGCGCTGACGCTGCCGGCCGACACCCCGGTCGCCTATATCACCCAGACCACCCTGAGCGTCGATGACACAAAAGACATTATTTCGGCCCTGAAGGGGCGGTTTACAGACATTCAAGGCCCGGACATCCGGGATATCTGCTATGCGACACAGAACCGCCAATCTGCGGTAAGGGACCTCAGCAAGCTGGTGGATGTGATCCTGGTGGTGGGGGCAGCCAACAGTTCCAACTCGAACCGACTGCGCGAAATCGGCACCGAAGCCGGCGTCGCGAGTTACCTTATTGCCGACGGCAGCGCGCTCAATCCGGAGTGGCTGAAGGATGCCAAGACCGTCGGCATCACTGCCGGAGCCTCGGCCCCCGAGGTCCTGGTCGACGACGTCATCGAAGCGCTGCGACGGATCGGACCGGTCGCAGTCTCGGTCCTCCCGGGCCGGGAGGAGAACATCGAATTTCGTCTGCCTGCGGAACTCGCCGCGGGCTAATCAACACATCCGGAAAGAAGACTCGTAATGGCAATCCCGTTCTTCAAGGAAGTCCGTATTGGCGGCTATCTCATCAAGCAGAAGTTGATGGGCCGCAAGCGCTATCCGCTGGTGCTGATGCTGGAACCCCTGTTCCGCTGCAACCTTGCCTGCGCCGGCTGCGGCAAGATCGATTATCCCGACGCGATCCTCAACCGACGCATGACGGCGCAGGAATGCTGGGATGCCGCCGACGAATGTGGCGCGCCGATGGTCGCGATCCCGGGTGGCGAGCCGCTGATCCACAAGGAGATCGGCGAGATCGTGCGGGGCCTGGTCGCGCGCAAGAAGTTCGTGTCGCTGTGCACCAACGCGCTGCTGCTGGAGAAGAAGCTCGATCTGTTCGAGCCGTCGCCCTATCTGTTCTTCTCGGTGCATCTCGACGGCCTGAAGGACCACCACGACAAGGCGGTGTCGCAGAAGGGCGTGTTCGATCGCGCTGTCTCCGCGATCAAGGCGGCCAAGGCGCGCGGCTTTACCGTCAACGTCAACGCCACGATCTTCGACGGCCACCCGGCCGAGGAGATCGCGAAATTCCTCGACTTCACCACCGAACTCGGCGTCGGCGTCTCGATGTCGCCGGGCTAT
>Ga0210401_10000701_pt1 | contig 40620 bp, 29 predicted proteins | sample IncBWH32MmetaG_FD_150866 | JGI IMG/M metagenome (GOLD analysis project Ga0210401, IMG submission 150866) | Forest soil microbial communities from Barre Woods Harvard Forest LTER site, Petersham, Massachusetts, United States - Inc-BW-H-32-M | ecosystem: Environmental > Terrestrial > Soil >... | reverse complement strand
TCTTGGCAATCAACTCCGCGGCGATTTCCGGCATGCGCGTCGAGACATCCCGCGGCTTGGCCACGAAGTCGAATGCCCCGAACCCCAGCGCCTTCAGCGTGATCGACGCCCCTTCGGTACTATGCGAGCTGACCACGATGACCGGCACCGGATACAGCTTGCGCATCACTTGGCGCAACATGTCGATGCCGTTCATCCCCGGCATTTCGAGGTCGAGCGTCACCACTTGCGGCTTGAGTTCCTCGATCTTCTTCAGGCCGAAGTTGCCGTCCATCGCTGTGCCCACCACCTCGATCGAGTTATCGCGCTCGAGGATCTGCGGGATCAGCTTGCGCATCAGCGCCGAATCGTCCACCACCAGAACGCGCACGCGAGGCTGCGTCATGCCAGCCCTCCTGCGGCACCCTGGCTCAGCCGCGCCCGGTCAGTCTGCGAAAGCAGCAGGCCGGAATTGACTCCGCCCGCTACTGCCGGACGCATCCGCGCGAAATGCTCAACGACGGCTGACAAATTCAGTATGAGTACAACTCGTCCATCTCCCAGGATCGAAGCCCCACTGACGAGATCGGTTGAGACTGCATGGTCGTCCAAGGCCTTGATGACCAACTCTTCCTCACCTTCCAGCTCATCGACAATGAGCCCGAATTTCCTCTCCCCCACGCTGATGACCAGCACAAAAAGCTTGTTGGACGCTCGCTCCGGACCCTCAACCCGCGGCCGCCCCAGCCGAACCAGCGGCAAAACCTGATTGCGCAGCTGGAGGACCTCGTAGTGATCCACCTGGTGCACTTCCGCTTCGCGGGTGCGCGCGATTTCCATTACCGAGTTCAAGGGGATCGCATACAGCCGCTGCTCCACCTGGAACAGCAGTGCTTTGATGATTGCAAGCGTCAGTGGCAATTTCAGCCGGAACGTCGTGCCCAGTCCCGCGTGCGTTTCAATGTGCACCGTTCCCTTCAGCCGGTGCAACACGCTCTGCACGACATCCATGCCCACGCCACGCCCGGACACTTCGGTGACTTCCTCGGCGGTGCTGAATCCAGGCCGGAACACGAAGTCCAGCGCCTCGGTCTCGCTGAGCCGCGCCACGTCTTCACGCGTGGCAAATCCCAGTTCGACCGCCTTAGCCTTAATCCGCTCCGCATCCATGCCACGCCCGTCATCGCTGACTTCCACGATGACCTGATTGCCCTGGTGGTAAGCCCCCAGTCGAATAGTTCCAATGGCAGCTTTGCCTGCCTTTTGCCGCTCTACGGCCGGTTCGAGACCGTGCCCGATCGCGTTTCGTACCAAGTGGGTCAGGGGCTCTGCGATGGCGTCCAGGATGCTCTTATCCAGATCGGTATCCTGCCCGCTCAACACCAGTTCGACTTCCTTGCCGCACTGCCGCGCCACATCCCGCACCATGCGAGGGAAGCGCCGGAACAGCTGCTCGACCGGCACCATGCGGATCTTCATGACCGAGCGCTGCAGATCGTTCAACACGCGCGCCTGGAAGGCCATGGCGTCGGCGAACTTTCCGCGCAATGCATCCCTCGGATAGACCTTCGAAAACTCGTTGAGCGCCTGCTGCAGCATCGACTTGCCGATAATCAGCTCGCCCACCAGGTTCAGCACGCTGTCGATGCGCTCCGCATCCACTCGCAGGATGTTCTCCGCGGGCGTGAGGTGCGGTTGTGCGGTCGTCTCGACAGACGCTTCCTCCGGAACGGCCTGCGATTCCGCCGGCACACTCTCGCCGCTTACAATCGCGTCCAACTCAGCTTCCGCGGGCACGCGCCGGGAAGCTCTTTTCGGCGCAGCCGCCACTTCGCCCGGCAGCAAGTCCGCCTTCACCCCGGCAACAATCGTCGGAATCTGGCACTTCGCCGTAACCTCATTTGCGGTCTTTTCGGTAGCCAGCAGAAACTCCGCTTGCTTGCTCGCAGCTGACGAAGTCGCCTCCGGCCGAGCCGCCAGAACTTCGCCCACGGTTGCCAGCGCGTTCTGCACCAGTTGCCGGCCAGCGATCGGCATGGCGCAGTGCGGATCAATCTGCGCCTGCACGTGATAGACAAACTTGCCGTTTTCCTGCGCCTTCTGTACCGCCAGCTTCTCGTATTCGGTCCAGCCCAGAGTCTTTGCCGTTACGGCGGCTTTCTTCCGCGCACCGGGCTTCGATCCTGGCGCTTGCGTCAGCTTCTTCACCATCTTGCGCAGGGGATCGCGCGACGGCAGCCGGCTGCGTTTCCGGTATGACGCCAGCATCGCCGAGAACAAGTCCGCCGCTGTAAACGCGACCTCGGCCAGCGTGGTGTGTGTGGCTGCCGATTCCAGTGCAAGGGCATCTTCGAGTTCGTGTGCCACTTCGCTCAGCTCACGGTAGCCGCAGGCCGCGGCGTCGCCTTTGAGCGTATGCACCACGCGCCGGATGCTGCGCACGATCTCTGAGTCGCCAGGATGCTTTTCCAGCTTCAGCGCCTCATCGTTCAAGGCTTGCAGCAGTTCCTGCGCGCTCTCAAAGAAGAGCTCGCGCAACTCCGCCATGCGCTCGTCGGAAGGCTGGCTCACGATTTCACCTCGACGCGCTGGTAGGCGGTTCCGTTGTTGCGGTGTACCATCTGGAACTTTTCGGTAAGTCCGAGCAGGCTTTCCGCGTGGCCCACAAACAGGTAGCCGTCCGAATTCAGGCAGCGATAAAACTTGTTGATCAGTCGCTTCTGCTCGGCCTCGTCGAAATACATCATCACGTTCCGGCAGAAGATCACATCATTGCGCTGCGGCAGGTACTCGGTCTTCAGGTTGTGGAAGTCGAAATGAACGATTTCCTTCAGCGCCTTCTTCACCGCGTAACGCTCGCCCAGCTTGTCGAAATAGCGCAGCCGGTAGCTGTATTCGACCGGCGTCATCTGGTTCTCGCTGTAGGTGCCGTCCTGTCCGGCGCGCAGTACTGAGTAGCTGATGTCACTGGCCAGGATTTCTACTTTCCATGGCGCGGGAATCAGCGGCTTGGGCGTCGGCGATTCCACCGGAAGTGGATTGCGCATGTAGTAGTAGGCCAGCGCATCGGCCACCTGCATCGCCATGGTGTAAGCCTCTTGCCCGGTGGAGCAGCCCGCGCTCCAGAAACGCAGGGAGAAGTCCCGCCGTTCCTGCTTGCGATGCAACAGGTCTTCCAGAACGTATTTATGGAACAGGTCAAGCTGCGCGCGGTTGCGGAAGAAACTGGTCTCGTTGACCGTGAGATTTTCGAGCAGCTGTGCCAGTTCCGCCTTCCCCTGGTCGCTGATCAGCAGGCGATAGTAGCTGTAGAAGGAATCGATGTGGCATTCCCGCAGGCGCCGCATCAACCGGTCCTGCAGGAAGTGGGTGCGGCGCTCGTCGAAGTGCATGCCGCACTCCTGGTAAACGAGCGCTTGCAGCAGTTTCAGCTCTGCTTCGGTAAGCGCCGGTGCCGGTGCTGCTCCTGAGGTCCCCATGGAATCGTTCGTTCAGTCCTGTCTAACGCGCCGCCGCCCCCCGCCCCTCGGCCTTGGCTGCCGTGGACGGCTTGTTGTCAGCCGCAGCTTTCGGCGCGCTTCCAAACTCCAGAATCTTGCTGGTATCGAGCAGCATGATCAGCCGTCCCTGATACTTGCCGAGCCCGGTGACGCAGTTCAGACCGCCTTCCTGCAACACAGCCGGAGGCGGCTCAATATCGGCCGGCGGAATTTTCAGTACCTCCGAGGCTGAATCCACAATCAGACCCGACAGCCGCCCGTTGTACTCGACCACCAGGATTCGATTGCGCCGGCTCGCCGTCGTCTCCTTGATTCCGAAGCGTTTCCGCAGGTCGATCACCGACACAATTTTTCCGCGCAGGTTGATCACGCCTTCCATGTAGTCGGGCGCGTCCGGGACCGCGGTGATTTCCGGCACCCGCACGATCTCGTGCAGCGCTGTGATGGGCACTCCGTAGGTCTCGTTTCCCACCCGGAAGCCCACGATCTGCAATTCGCGGTTGCTGTGCCGCTCCATACTCATTGCCTAGGCCCCCGCCGTGGCGCGCCGAGCCCCTTTGCTCCCGCTTCTCTCCTCGTTGCGGGCTCGCTGATCGACGTCTCCGGTGCGCCCGGCAACGCGCTCCAGCGCATCGAGCAACTCGCGCGACATCTTCGACATCTGCTCGGCCGACGCCGCCAGTTCGGTCGACCCCGACGTCGACTGCTGGATCAGTTCGCGCATGCGCTCCATGGCCTTGACCACGGCCTGTGCGCCCGATGCCTGCTCTTCAACCGCAGAATTGATTTCGTGGGTGATTTCGTTCAACCGCGTGGTTGCCCGCGCAATCTGCGACGAGCCGTGTGATTGCTCGTTGGTCGCCGCGCCGATCTCCTGCGCGAACTTGTAGACTTCTGTCACTACGTTTGAGATCTTCCGCAGTGCGCCGTTCAACTCTCCGCCCAACTCCAGGCCTTCGTTGACGATCGACGTACTGTCATCCATGTTCTCGACCGCCTTGCGGGCTTCCTTCTGAATGCTCTGGATCAGCTCGGAAATTTCCTTGGTCGATTGCGCTGACTTCTCCGCCAGCTTGCGGACTTCGTCCGCCACCACCGCGAAGCCCAGCCCGTGTTCGCCGGCGCGCGCCGCCTCGATCGCGGCATTTAAAGCCAGCAGGTTCGTCTGCTCGGCCAGATCGTCGATGACCTCGATGATCTTCCCGATATCGTCAGCGCGTTGGCCCAACGCATCGATGATGGCGCCCGAAGACTTGATGGTGTTGTTGATCTTGTTCAGGCCCTCAGTCGCCTTGTCCATCGTGGTGATGCCGCTATGGACCTCTTCGCGCGACCGGTTCGAAATATCCAGAAGCACCTTGGCCGTGTCAGCCACGCGTTGGATGGAGGCGACCATCTGGTCGATCGACGCCGACGTTTCGCTCACGCTCGAGGCCTGCGTCTGCGTGCTCTTCACCATGTTCTGCACGTTTACGCTCATCTCGTGCATCGTGCTGGTGACTTCATCAATGGCCGACGATCCCTGCAGGCTGATTTTGGCCGATTCATCCGAAGCACCTGCCACCTGGCTCGAGGCGCTCGCCACCTGCGATGCCAGGTCGCGCACCGAGCGCACCAGGCCACGCAAGCTCGCGACCATCTGCTGGAACGCATGCCCCAGCGTGTCCTGCTTGGAACGCGGCTCGACCTCCACCATCAAATCGCCATTGGCGATCGCTTCCGAGACCGCCGCCATCTCTTTCAGGTAAGTCACCATGTTGGCGAAGGTGCGCGCGAGTTCCCCGATTTCGTCCTGGCGTCCTGTGTCGATGTCGATGTTGTGGTCCAGATCGCCGGTGTTGCCGATCTTGTGAGCCACGGTCATCAATTTCGAAAGCGGTTCGGTGATGGAATGGGCTGTGCGATACGCGATGATCGGAATCACGATGACCGCCACGAATAAGCCTGCCCACGAGATAGCCTGGGTCCAGTTGGCAGCCTTCTCGTCCGAATCCCGCCGCTCCTCAACGATCTTCTTGTTTTCTTTATCAGCAACGTCCAGAAATTCCGTGGAGTTCTTTACCCACGAGGAGGCGTCTTTTTGCAGGTAGAAGATTTGCAGCTCCGCCACCGTGGCATTCCCGCTGTCGACCTCTTTGCGCTTGTCGACCAGCGGCTGGGCGAATTCCCTGGCCCAGTTCTGCTCCAGTTGCTGCACCTTCTCGAGTGCAGTCTTCTCCTGTTCAGAGTTGGCGAGTCCCTGGGCTTTGTCCAGCTTATCGTTCAGTATCCGGATGCCATCGTTCATCCGGTCGACTTCGCGGGTGTCGCCGCTGAGCAGGTAGTTGCTCAGGTAGAGCCGGTTCTGCATCATCTGGAACTTGACCTGGTCGGTCGCGTCGGCCAGTTCCAGCGATTTCGATGCCGCCTTCTTCGCTTCATGTTCGCGGTTGACGGCTCGGAAGTTCACGAACCACATGACCACCACCACCGCCAACACTCCGATGAAGCTAATCCAAAGTTGCCTGCCCAGCGACATCGCTGTGCCCCCTTAATATCCCCGCGACCTTTTGCTATTGCGTCGCGACGTTCGGATCAAACTTGAATTCAACGACTCCCGTGGTCTCTTCCGAAGCGGGCTCGAAGCGCCATTTCTTCACCGCATCCACCGCCGCGTTCACCAGCAGCGGGTGCCCCCCCACCACCTTGGCGTTCTTCACTACCCCATTTGTTCCCACCACAACCTGGACCTTCACCACGCCCGCAATGCTCATGCGCCGCGCCAGGTCCGGATAGGCCGGCGAAACCTTCGTCTTCACCTTGCGCGTGATCTCTTCCTGCTGCTGCGCCCGGACCGCATTGGGTTGCAAGAGAACTACACCGATAAGAACCGCCAGCGCGGCCCCAGCGAACCAGCGTCGTTTAGCTCCTCGAGACACAAGCCCTCCAATGCAAAAAATCCTACCCCGGGAGGTGCAATGGCAGTGCCAGCTTTATCGTTGGGAACGTTACTTTGGTGACGAAGCATAAGTCGCTGTCCCAGAACAGAATCCCCGGAACACCTCGTCCACCGAAGGGCCACTCCCACTCTTCGTGTGTCTCATCCACCCGGTCCTGACGCTAAACTTCTCAAGCTGAGATTTGGCTTCTCCCCACTTTTGGCGGGATTTCACAGTTCGACACCCCGAGCCTTATTCCCTTGACTCAAATTGAGATTGCAAGGTACTTTCCCCTTATATTCAAATAACTTGGAACGATAACTTCAGGTCCAAATGGTGCCTTCTTAACCATGCACGCGGGAGACACGACGCTCGTCCAGGGTCCCAATCCCCGTTCCGACGAAGCCTTTCAGCGGTTGCTCCTGCGTTTTTCAGCAGCGGCTGCGCAAGGCACGGACGCGGCGTCGATGATCCGCCTGTTTTGTCGCGAGACTCGCGAGTTCTTTCAAGTCAGCGGCGTCTATTTCTGGCAAAGCCTTTCGCCGGACGAGTTGATCGGCTCCGAGGCGGTTGGCGTTCAATCCGAGCGCTTTCGCGGACTGCACCTGAAGGCTTCCGAAAGCGCGGTCTCCGGCGAGGCCGTCCGGAAACGCCGCACGATTTTCGTAAATTTCCTCGATTCCACACGCTATCCGCGAGCCTTTGAATTCCAGGCGCGATCGCTGATGGCGGCGCCGTTGGTCGTTTCCAATGAAGTACTTGGCGCCGTCACGTTCCTCCACGATTCCGATCCCGGATTCTTCAATGATGATCTGGCGGCCAAGGCCACCATTGTCGCCGGACAGCTCGGGAGCCTGCTCGAAGCTCGCCGCTTAACCGAGGTTTCGCGCGAGGATCACCGCCGCGCCGAAATATTGGCAGAGGTCGCCAACGCCCTCCATGGCAATCCCGATGTCGCGGCCGTCATTGAAGCGCTTGCCGACCGGATCCGCGTGCTTTTGCGTGCCCGCCTGGTGTGCGTCTTCATGCGTCAGGAAGGTCCCTTTGAGTTACGCGGCATTGCTGCCGACTCGCCGCAGCTGGGGAACTCCGCCCGTGCCCGGCACGACCGCACCACCCTGCGCTTTGCCGCTGATGTCGCCGGCCGGGCAGTCGCGGCGAATGAACCGGTCACGGTTTCCATCGATTCCTCCTCCCATGCCCTGGGCGATCTGGTGCCCTCGGGCATGTTGCTGGCTGTGCCGTTCCGCACCTCGCGTACGCAGGGCGCGATCCTCGTCTATCCCCGTTCCGACGGCATTTTCACTACCGACGAACGTTCCCTGGTTTCCGCCGTCGCGGGCTTCGGTGCGGTCGCGGTGGCCAATGCCGAGCTCTATTCCACCGCTCGCAATCAGGCGCACGAGCTTCATCAGCTTCTGGAGATCTCGTCGGAGCTTGGGTCCATCGGCAACCTTGACAAGTTCCTTGAGGCCTTCGTCGTCCGGGCTGCCGACTTCCTCGGCTTTGGCCGATGCTTTATCGGGCTGCTCGAAGATGGAGCGTTCCGCGTCCGCCTTGGAGCCGAAAAGGGGGCTCCTCGCCGGGTCGATCTCACGTTTCCCGAAGGCATCGCCACCAAAGCTCTTTCCGAGAAGGAAGTCTTCTGGAGCGACGACGTCGCCAAGCTTCCCGGGGCGAACCTCGAGGCCATCGCGAAATTCGAAATCAAGCAGCTTCTGGCCGTGCCGATGCTCGGCGCCGATGGCGAAGTGATGGGCATGTTCTGCATGCTCGATCGCCTCGATCAGGCCGGCATTTCGCCCGAGGACATCCGCCGTGCCCGCGCTCTCGCGGCCCAGGTGGCGATTGCGCTTGAAGTGATGCGCAATTTGCACCTCTCCGAGCAGCATCGAAAACGCGCTGATGCCCTGATGGGGCTGGTTTTCGAGCTCAGCAGCCTGGTGCACCTGCCCGACTTCACCCGCCGCTTCGTGTTTCGCGCTGCAGAACTGGCCGAGGCCAAGGCGGCGGCCCTGGCATTACTTGAGGATTCGGTCCTGGAAACGGCCGTCCTCTACGATCCCGTTCGCTCTGAAGGATCCGACCGCAGCCTGGAACGGCGACTCAGCCACGCACTCTCCGAGTCCCTGGCGCAGCATCCTGAGCGGCTTTACAGCGGATCGGCTCCAAGCCTGATCGGATCGGCGCTGGCCACGGCGCTGGGATGGGCCGACTGCACCATACTCCGCCTGAAAGGCGCGAGCGACGAATCCCTCGGTGCCCTCTGCCTGGCCAATCGCGGGAAGTTGCTCTCGACGACCGATCATCAACTCCTCCACGCCATTGCCAGCCACGCTTCGGTTGCCCTGGAAAATGCCCGCCTGTTTACGCGCATGGACAAGGCCAACCGCCACTGGATGGAGATCTTCGACGCCATTACCGACTTCATCGTCGTTCACGACGAGGCGCAGAACGTCCTCCGTGTGAATCGGTCTCTTGCCGAATTCGTTGGGGTTCCACCCCACGACCTGATCGGGGTCAACATGCGGGCGCTGGCCGCGCTCACCAGCGAATCTCCCGTGCATGGTTGCCCCTTCTGCCGTTCCTCGGTCGAAGGCCCCGACGAATACGTCCATCAGGTGCTGGAGCGCATGTACCTGGTCTCCACTTCACGGATTCACGCTTCTGTGAGCGAACGCCAGCACACCATTCACGTGCTTAAGGACATCACCGACCGACGCGAAGCCGAGCGCCGCTACCGGGAACTCTTCGACAACATTCAGGAAGGTCTGTTCTTTGCCGTCCCCTCCGGTCATTTCATCGAGGTCAACGATGCCCTGGTGCGCATGTTGGGCTACCGCGATCGCGATGAACTGCTCAAGATCGACATCCCGACTCAGCTCTACGGCTCCCCAGACCGACTGCGTCAGTTAAACGAAGTTATGCAGCAACAGGGCGTGTTGCGCAACCACGAGGAAGTCCTGCGCCGCAAAGACGGTGGCGCGATCCATGTTCTGATCAATGCCTTCGCTGTCCCCGACGCTCACGGACAAGTTCTGCAATATCGCGGCCTGATGCTCGACATCACCGGTCTCAAGACCTTCCAGTCCGAATTGCAGCACGCCCGCGACTTCTCCGAGAAAATCCTGAACAACACGCAGAGCCTGATCCTGGTCGTCGACACGGCCGGCTTAATCAGCTATGCGAACCGGCGCTGGTACGACGCCGGCTACGAGCAACGGGAACTCGTCGGGTGTCCTCTGGCCGACCTGGTCTCGCTAACCCGCCGTCCGGTTCTGGCCGATGCACTGAACTCGACCCTGTCAGGCCACCAAGTCGACAATCTCGATCTCCCCGTCTTGCGCGGCGATGGCCGCGTCGGTCAGTTCTCCGTCAACCTCAGCCCCATGCGCGACGACCAGGGCATCGTCACCAGCATCGTGGTCGTGATGACCGACATCACCGACTCAGCCATGCTGCAATCGAAACTGATGCATGCCGAGAAGATGGCCGCTGTCGGCCAGTTGGTTTCCGGCGTAGCTCACGAAGTCAACAATCCGCTGACCGCGATCCTCGGTTTCGCTGATCTTCTGATGGAGAACCAGGAAGTGCCGGAAGTAGCCCGCAAGGACCTGCGCGTCATCCTGCAGGAAGCCCAGCGTACCAAGCAGATCGTGCAGAACCTGCTGAGCTTTGCCCGCCAGATGCCGCCGCAGCGCAAGCCCGTGCAATTGAACGGGATCCTGCGCCGCACTGTTCAACTGCGCGCCTACGATTTCAATAGCCACGGCGTCGAGATCGTCGAACACCTCGATGAAAGCCTGCCCCATGTGATTGGAGACTCCCATCAACTGCAGCAGGTTTTTCTCAACATCATGAACAACGCCTACGATGCCGTGCGGGAGACCGGCCGCCCCGCCCGCATCGAGATCATGACCGCCAGCCTCGGCACCTATGTCGAGGTTTCTTTCTGTGACAATGGCCATGGCATCTCCCAACCGGACCGCATCTTCGATCCCTTCTTCACCACCAAGGAAGTGGGGAAGGGAACTGGCTTGGGTTTGAGCATCTGCTATGGCATCGTGCGCGAGCATGGCGGAGAAATCCTTTGCCACAACAACACTGGCACTCCCGGGGCGACGTTCATCGTCCGCCTGCCGTCCATTTCCGAATCGGCCTCCATGGGAGTGGCCGCAGGAGTCACCCAACGATGAGTCTGCCCGCCGTGAAAACTGAGCCTTTACCCATTCTTTTGATTGAAGATGAGCCTGCTGTCATGGCGTACGTCTCTGCCACGCTGGAGCGCAGCGGCTATCGCGTCATTTGCGCCAGGTCTGGGGCCGAAGGCCTGCAACTGCTTGAAACGGGTGAATTCCAGGGGGTCGTCTCCGACATGGTGACCCCCGGCGGCGTGAACGGCGCCGACGTGCACGCCTGGATTGCCACCCATCGACCGGAACTCACCGACCGGCTCGTGTTCATCACCGGCGACGTCGCCAACGAGCAAACCGTCGAAACCCTGCGCCGTACCGGTGCTCCCTGCGTGGAGAAGCCGTTCCGCGTGCAGCAGTTCATTTCGGTGGTCGAAAAGACCATGGGGAAAGCGCTGTGAGTGAAGACCTTCGCATCCGATTGCTGATAGTCGACGACGAACAAAGCATCCGCCGCCTGTGCGTAACCGTAGGGGAGACTCTTGGTTTCGTCTGCCTCGAAGCCGCCAGTGGCGAATCCGCCCTCTCCCTGCTCGAGGAACAGCCCGCGCACATAATCCTGACCGACATGGTGATGCCCCACATGTCGGGCATCGAGTTCCTCGAAAAAGTGAAAAAGATGCTGCCCCGCACCGAAGTCGCGGTCATGACCGGCCACGGTTCCGTCGAAACCGCCGTGCAAGCCATGAAGCTCGGGGCCTACGACTACATCTCCAAGCCTTTTTCGCCGCTGGAAGAATTGCGCCTGTTCTTGCGTCGCATGGCTGAAAAAGTCCGCCTGGTCGAAGAAAACCAGTTTCTGCGCGATCGCATGGATACCGAAACTCAACTGCACGGCATCGTGGGGTCCTCGGCGAAAATTCAAGATGTGCTTCGCATGGTCTCGCGGCTGAAAGACACCCGTACTCCCGTGCTGATCACCGGCGAGAGTGGCACTGGAAAGGAACTCGTCGCCCGCGCCATTCATTTCCGCGGTTCGTTCGCCAACCGCCCCTTCGTCGCCGTCGATTGTGGATCTCTCGTCCCCACCTTGATCGAAAGCGAGCTGTTCGGGTACGAGAAAGGAGCCTTCACTGGCGCCCTCAAGTCCCGCACTGGACTCTTCCAGTCCGCCGACGGCGGCACCCTGTTCCTTGATGAAATTGGCGAACTTCCGCTGGAAATGCAGGCCAAACTCCTGCGCGTTCTCCAAGAGAAAGAAGTGCGTCCCGTCGGCAGCAACCAGCGCGCTAAAGTCGACGTGCGCGTGATCGCCGCCACCAACCGCAACCTTGAACAGGAATATCGCGCGGGCACCTTCCGCAAGGATCTCTATTTTCGACTCAACGTCGTTACGGTGCATGTGCCGCCACTGCGCGAGCGTCGCTCCGACATCCCCACTCTGGCGCACTGGTTCCTCGAACGCTGCGCCCCCGGACGGGTGATGCAGATCTCCAACGCCGCCATGAAATCCTTGCTGCAGTACGACTGGCCTGGTAACGTGCGCGAACTGGAAAACTGCATCGAACGCGCCGTCGCGCTCGGCGACCAGCAGATCATCGACTTCGACGACCTGCCGTCTGCTATCGCGTCGGCTTCCTCTCCCCAGGATGGGCCTCATTCGGACCCGCCAGAAACTCTCTCCTCGACCGATCTCGAAGATATCGAGCGCTTAACTATTGAGCGCGTCTTTGAGCAGGTAAAAGGTGACAAGGCCCTGGCTGGGAAGATGCTCGGCATCAGCCGCGCCACGCTCTATCGCAAGTTAAAGCGCTACAACATCGGCACCCGCGCGCACGCCGTCTCCATTCAGGCACTGCAGTAAGCGCCAGCCATTGCAGTAGGCCAGGTAGCCCCTGTGCCGTTGGCCTTCCGTAGCGCCGACTTTTTTAGTAGCGCCGGCGTCTCGCCGGCTGTCGTGAGGGCATCTTGTCCTCACCATCCCCAACATTACGAATCGCAGCATTAACGAATTCTGAGACAAGCGTCTCATCATGAGACGGATCGGGGAGCTTGTCCTAAGAATGCCTCCATCCCCGTCCTGCACCCTCAGTGTCTTTTCAGTAACTTAGCTCCCCGTACCTTCGGTTTTTCTATTGGTTTCTCCCGTGCATAAGGTGATGAACGTAGCAAAGCGGACGGTGGCTCCCGCACCAACTCTTTCTAACCGGGAAGAGGGGAGCCCGTGACCGCCTTTCGAGGTTTACTTGGGAAATCAGGCCCGCACCGCAGAATTTGGTAGACAGCCCTCCATCGCGGGGCGGCCCATTCCAGGTTTTCCTTGCGCCCTCGGCCTTCCCCTCATTTTTACGGCGCAGATCGTGAGCGACGCTTCGAACCGGACCCTGAAACCATGACCGACCTGAACCAATTGACCGCCGAGTGGAACGCCGCTCGCATCCTCTATCCGACCTACTCCGCCCTGGCTCGCGAGTTCGTCATCGACCTCACGCCGTGTAATGACCTCGAGACTGGCGTCGAGCAACCGCCGCGCGAGTCGGTTGAGCAGGCGCGTCAGTGGTTGCGCGAAATGGACGAGCGCATCCAGATTCACCAGTTGCGCCAGTTCCTGCAGACCACCACCATGGTGACGCCGCAGCTGCTGCAAACTCTCCTCCTGCACCACTTGCACAAGGATGAGAAATCCCCGTCCGATCGTGACAAAATCGACTTCCTGATCGTCCAGTTGTTTTCGCTCGCGGCGCCCTCCCGTTTGGAAGACAGCTCTGTCACTCTCGAGTATGTCGCCAAGACCCTCTCCCCGGTGCTGGGCAACGTCGATACCACGGTCCCGGTATGGCTCACGCCTCTGGAGAAGGTTCTTCAATCCGCGCAGAACGCGCGCACTTTGAACGAACTGCTGCACAGCGGCATCCTCGAGCAGGGCCGGAAAATCAAAATCCAGGCCGGTGAGAACTACTTCCTGCCCGTAGCCATGATCGCTTTCGCGCGCTTCAGCTTCCTGATGCGGCGCTGCTTCTTCCGCCTGATGCACCAGGATCTCAACGCGATTTTCGACGGGCTCCGCGAACTCGAGCAGAAGGGTGTGACCACCATCGATTGCCGGCGCGCCCAGTTTTCCGCGGAGGAGCCCACGCTGCGCCTGCGCATGATTTGCCAATCGTGGAAAGTAATGTTCCAGGCGGAGTATTCCTCCGGACAGCCGCTGCGCATGTTGGTTGACCTGCGAGCCGCGATTGACGACGCGCTCGGCCGCGGTTCCGCACAGAATGTATCCGCGCGCAGCACGGCGGTGAAGAAGGCAGCATCACCCGCCGCAGCGGCAAAACCGGCAGCCAAGCCTGCCGTCAAGCCGGTCAATCCGGCGGCCCCGGCAGCCAAGGCGGCTGCGGCTGGCGCCGCGCCCGCCCCGGCGAAGTTTCAGGCGAGCACCGATGCGACTCAAGAATTTGAGGTCTCCGGCGGTATGAATGACTGGAATCCCGATACCAACGGCGGCCAGTAGCGATCGCGTACGAAGGCAGGAAGCAGAGAACCCCATCGTGGATCAGCGCACCATTCTCGTGGTATCGGATGACGCCGAGTTCGCTCGCCAGATTTCTGCGCGCTGGCAGGCTGAGCGCATCGTTCCGGCGTTCACGATTCGTGGTGGGGATCTGCACCCCGCGCCCGCGGCCGATGCTTTTGATCTGGCCCTGGTCGGACCGCTGCTTCCTCGCGACCACCGCGCAGCTCTCCGGACACTTGATCTTTGTGCCCGGCCGACGATCGTGGTTTCCGACGACGTCCAGGCCCTGCAAGGGTTGCGTCGGGAATTTCCCCGGCTGCTGGCCATCCGGCGTCACGAAACCTGGGCCGATACGGTCGTGCTGCTGGCTCTCGAAAGCTTGCGCCGCGCCGATGCCCTGAAGCGCGCCGAGCGCGCCGAACAAATCAGCGCGCTGTTGAAGTGCCACGCCACGCTCGGCCAATACATGATCGAGATGCGGCACACCCTCAACAATGCCCTCACCTCCGTGCTGGGTAATGCGGAGTTGCTGCTGCTCGAGCCCGGAACGTTTTCTGCCGGGGTGCGCTCGCAAATCGACACTATTCGCAACATGGCGCTGCGCATGCACGAAATCTTGCAGAGGTTTTCTTCGTTAGAGAAAGAAATGACGTTCGCCGAAAAACAGGCGGCAAAGGAGCGTAACTCGCAATCGCGCGCTACCGCGGTCGGCTCGTAAAGCGGGCGTCGAAAAACAGATTCTGTTTCAGCGGGTGGCTTCTTCCCCCTCCTCCAACCGCCCGCATCTATTGCTCGATTTGGCGCTCGAACACATGTGCGCCAGAAAATGGCGCGCTTTTCTCTGAAAAATGGGTACGGGATTCAATCTCGACCGGTCCGCCCGGGGGCAGAGGATGCCCTTCAACCTTGTGCTTGAGCACGAGCTCTCGGAGCTTCGCCTTCTGCTCGAGCGCCAGGCCGGAGTTCTTCTCCCCTCGCCGCAGGATGTTCTCAGCGCAAAAGTCAGCGAATATCTCGAAGCCCGGCACCTCAATTCCGTGGCCGATCTCATGGGCCGCCTGCAGGCGTCCGACAGCGAGTGTGAGCGTTTGCTCGAGCAATTGCTCGACGCGGAAACCGGCTTCTTCCGCCATCGCGCGGCGTTTGCGGCATTCGACCAGCAAATTCTCCCCGAGCTCCGCGCGCGCAAGCTTTCGGACCAGGGGCAAAGTCTTCGGATTCTGAGTGCCGGATGTTCCACCGGAGAGGAAGCCTACTCGATCGGGCTCTCGCTGTGCCGTGCGATGGAGGCCGGCGCAGCGGGTTGGACCATTCACATCCTGGCCAGTGACATCCGCCAGACGGCGCTGACATTTGCGGAGCGCGGTCTCTATCCGTACGCGGCCATGCAATCCATTTCCAAGCCACTGCTACAATCCTATTTCGCTCGCGTCGATCAGCATTACCTGGCCAAGCCGCGCTTGCGCAACCTGATCACGTTTACCCAGATGAATCTGGCGCGGCCCGCCTATCTGGGCCGCTTCGACTGCATTTTCTGCATGGACGTGCTACCCCATTTCTCCGCCGCGCAGCGGGTGGCCCTGACCCAGCGCCTGCACCTGTACCTCGAGCCCGGCGGTTTTCTGTTGCTGGGAGACGGCGAAAAGCTCCCCGCGGCAGACGTTACCTTCCAGACCGAAGCCCACAAAAACGCTACGCTGTACCGCAAGCCTTTCGCCGCTGCAGCCAAAGCCGGCAAGTTGTCGTAAGAACTCGTCCAATATCATCCTGCCCCCTTTTCTGGTCTGATTTTTCCTGCACCTCGCCAACGTGCGCGTTCTTGAAGGTTCGCGCGCCTGGGTGGTTTGCAAGTTCCCACTTTGGGACGCGATCCCGCCTTTTCACCGCCTCTGGTGTTCTGCGTCACAGTTTGTGGCAACCCGAACGGCCATGCTGAGAACGCTGAACCTCATCGTGACTCGATCTTTCCGCAACGTTGAAAAGCGAAGCCGTATGGATCGCCCCAACCGGTGAGAAGCGCTGGAGCCACCGCGCGCGTAGCGCGCCATGTATCCCAGCGAGATTTCTTGGAATTTGCAGCCATCATTCCCCACTCGGGGCGGAGGAAAGTGTGATGCGGCATTCATCGAAGTACGTGTTGACTGTGCTGGTGGTATTCGCTCTGGCGCTGGTCGGCACGCTCTGTGCGCAAACTACAAAGGGAACCATCGCTGGCATCGTTACCGATGCCCAAGGCCTGGTGGTGTCAGGAGCGACCGTGAACGCGGCCGCCGTCGAAGGTGGTGACGTTCGCTCCACCACGACCGGTCCGAACGGCGAATACCGGATCGAGACCCTCAACCCCGGAAGATACATCATCACGGTTACGGCGAAGGGATTTGCAGAGACGGTGGTCCGTGACGTGGTGGTGAATGCCTCGCTCATCACTGCCAACAATGTGGAATTGAAAGTTGCGGGCGGCAACGAGACGGTGACGGTCGAAGCTGGAGCCGACACCATTCAAACCGAGTCCGGCGAACTCTCCAAAACCATTCCTCAGGTGGATATCAAAGATTTGCCATACTCCTCTTTGAATCCCTACGAGTTGGCAGTGAGCCTGCCCGGCGTGAACACTGTGGCCGGCCGTGACGACTACACCAACGGCTTCGCCTTCTCGGTGAACGGACTGCGTCCTCGCGCCAACAACTTCCTGATCGACGGTTTCGACAACAACGACGAAGGCATCATGGGGCAGGCCTTCCAGCCCCAGAATACCGAGGCCGTGCAGGAAGTCACCTTCCTGACCAACGCCTATTCCGCCGAGTTTGGTCGCGGTGGCGGCTCGGTTTCCAACTTAACATTTCGCAGTGGCAGTAACGCCTTCCACGGCGCGGCCTGGGAACAGTACACGGGCGCCAGCCTGAACGCGCTTTCTGCTGAGGATCGTCTGGGCGGGATTACCGCTCCGCCTCAGTTCGTGCAGAACATTTTCGGTTTCCGCATCGGCGGACCCATTCTCAAGAACAAACTGTTCTTCTTTTTCAGTCCGCAGTGGGACCGCTACCACGGAGTTCCGAGTGTTCCAACTCTGAACCTCCCAACCGCCGCCGGCTTTGCAACCCTGCAGGCTCTCAACAATACCAATGCGAACCTGATGTTGGCCGCCTTGGGAGATTTGCGAGCGCCGAGCTCCCAAGGAAACCTTCTGATTGGCACCCGCAGCGGGTGTCCGGCCAGCGCCATCGACCCGGCCACCGGTCAATGCCAGGTGGGATGGGGCTACTTCCGCCGCAACGACATTGGCATCCAAGGCAGCCATGAATGGACGGCACGTGCAGACTACAATCTCTCCGACGACTCCGTGTTTGTGCGTTACACCGACAGCTATCAGTCGTCCAGTCCCGACCTGTTCGCCAACCCTAACGCATTGCCCTACGCTGACACCCAGCAGAGCGGTCCTTCGCGGATTCTGGGCGTGATGTGGTCGCACACCTTCAGCCCGACGGTACTGAACGAGTTGCGCTTCTCGGCGCAGCAGATTGACTTCACGTTTGGACCCACCGCCGCCACCGAAGCCAACCCCATGGCTCACCTGCCTACCATCTCCCTGGCAAGCGGGACTCTGGGCTTTAACTGGGGCGGTTATGAGCAGGCAACGTTCCCGCAGGGGCGCGGCCACAAGAACTTCCAATTCCAGGATGCGGTTTCCTGGACGCGCGGCAGCCACACCATGAAACTGGGCGTCGACCTCGCCATCCTGCTGGTTCAGGACATCTTCCCCTTCAACGCCGATGGTCTGGTCAACGTCTCGGGTGGAGGAACCTGCGGATCAGGAACTAACACCTATACCTGCGGCGAACTCGAAAACTATCTCGATAATTATCTGGGTCCCAACGGAAACCTGTCCCGATCCTTCGGCAACCAGCGGCAATCGGTACCCACCAGCCAGCAGGCGTACTACTTCCAGGACAGCTGGAAGTTCCGCCGTAACCTGACCCTCGATCTGGGGCTGCGCTACGAATACCAGCCGCCTGATGCCTCCAACGTATTGCCCTATCCGGCCCTGAACCGCTCCACCATCACAACTGCGGTATTTCCGGTCCGGACCGTGGTTCAGCCCGACCGCAACAACTTCGGTCCGCGCGTCGGCTTTGCCTACACGCCGAAGTTCTGGAGAAGTTTCCTCGGCGATGACAAGACCGTCATCCGCGGTGGTTGGGGCATGTTCTACGATGCGTTCTTCACCAACATCAGCAACAACACCGCTGGCAATTCACCTAATGCCACCGGTATCAGCGTAACCGCCGGCCAAACGGGTCGAGGCGTCTCCGATCCTCTTGCCATGATCGCGAAGGCCACCGCGACCCCGAGCCCCTATACCACGGTGATGAGTGTGGACAGCAACCTGCGCAACCCCCTCACTCAGCAGTGGAACCTGAACGTACAGCGGGAACTTCCGTCGCGCCTCAAGGCGGAAGTCGCCTACGTCGGTACTCGCGGCGAGCACCTTTGGGTCAACCAGCAGTTGAATCCGCTCGTCGACGATCTGGCGCGGATCTACCCCAACCGGGGTTCGTTAGTCATTCGCAGCAACAGCGCTGATTCGATTTACCACGGCCTGCAGACGTCCTTGAGCCGCCAGGTAGGCAACTTCGCAATCCGCGGCAGCTACACCTACTCCAAGGCTCTCGACAACGGCTCCGATGTGTTCGTAACTTCAGGTGGCGCTTCGCGCTGGCAGAATGTGCTCGATCCGCGCAGTGATCGCGGCCCGTCGGCCTTCAACCGCACGCATCGCGCCGTGATCAGCTACAACTACGAGGTTCCGTTCAAGAACCATGGTGCCTGGAAGTATCTCGCTGACGGCTGGTTCACCTCTGGCGTCATCGCCTTCCAGTCGGGTACGCCTGAAACCATCTACCTGGGCGGCTATGACCAGAACGGCGACGGTGAGGCCTACAACGATCGGCCGAACTGGGGCAATCCCAAGGCGGGCCTCAACTACAGTCCTGCCTGCAATTACTGGGGATCCGGATGCATCACGGGAATCGGTCAGGATGACGGCAGCGGACAGTTGGTTGACTGGAATTCGGGAGCACCCGGTAATTTAAACCAGTTCCGCTACATCGTCACACTAACGCCACTGTACGGCGGCGCGAAATTCGCCAATGGCAACGTCTCGCGCAACAACTTCACCTATCCCGGGCGGCAAGACTGGAACCTCTCGCTCGGTAAACGCTTCATGATGCCCTATAAGGAAGGACATCTGCTCGAGTTCCGCATGGATCTGTTCAACGCCTTCAACCATGCCAACCTGGGCGTGAACAATCTGAATGGAAACATTGACAGCCCCAACTTCCTCAATATGCCACTCACCGCGTCGGGTGGCCGCACCATGACGCTCTGGGCCAAGTACTCTTTCTAACTCACCCTGTCCGAAAAACTAAAAGGGGAGCCGCAAGGCTCCCCTTCTTTTTTCTGATTACGTTTCCGAATCCGCTTATTGTGGCACGCGCCCGCCGACAAACCCTTCTCCCGGCGACGCCGACCCCGATGACGTGCTCATCGCATCGGTTGCGCCGCTGGCATGCAGGATTCGTGCCGACAAGATCTCCAGATTCTTTCGCGCCTCCGGCAATCCGTGTTCGGCCGCTAGTTGATACCACTTGCTCGCCGTCTCGAAGTTCTGCGGGACACCCTCGCCATGCTCGTACAAGTGTGCGATTTCATTCTCGGCGGCCGCCGACCCGTGCTCCGCTGCCTGCCGGAACAGGCGCAACGCCTCGGAGAGATTCCTCGAAATCACCACTCCGTGGTAGTACAGAAGGCCGAGCTTGTATTCCGCCGGGGCATAGTTTTGCGCCGCGGCCTTGTGATACCACTGCACCGCCTGCTCGCCATCGATCGGCACACTGCGTCCTTCCGCATACATGAAGGCCAGGTTGGCCTGCGCGGGCGCATATGCTTTCGCCGCCGCACGGCGGTACCAGCGCACGGCTTCTTCGTCGTTGGCCCTGGTGCCCCGTCCCGACGCGTTCATGAAGCCCACATTGTTCATCGCGGGCAGATAGCCCTCGCCCGCCGCTCGCAAATACCAGCGCAGCGCCTCGCCGTCATCCTGCGGCACGCCCAACCCACGCAAATACATGCCACCCAGATTGTTCTGCGCCCCCGGCTCACCCAGATCCGCGGCCTTGCGATACCACTTCACAGCTTCTGCGTAATTCTGCTCGGTGCCGCTGCCGGTCTCAAACGCAACCCCTGCTTGAAGCTGACCGAGGCGGTCCCCGGCTTCTGCTTTTGCCAGGACACGATCGAAATGACTGACAGGTTTCGGCGCGTGTCGAAAAACGACATTCACCTTGCAGTTTGACCCGGCCAATGCGGAAGTAACGCCCAAGGACAGATAGAGAACCAGCGAACCGAGCACGCGCATGCTCACCCCGGCAGCGAAAAAGCTCACAACTTGCGCGAACGATACCGCACTTGGGAAGGCCATCCAAGAAAAAAGCGCACTTTGACACTCCTCATTCCCGGAGCGAGCGTAAAAAGACAACAGATGTCCGTTCCTCAGCCCCTTTTCCAGGGCAGCGTGCCCACGGTATCCTGAATCTAACCAAAGGTGGGTGAGCCCATGCGAATTCGCGATTTCTGGAAAAATCTCAAAACCCCCGAACACCGCCTGGCGTGGATCATCGCCCTTGCCGCGGATGCCGTGCAGATTGCCGGCTTTCCCCTCTTCGCGGAGGGAGCTCTGTCTCCAGCCGACACCGTCCTCGACGTTCTCGTCGGTGCGCTGCTCATCCGCTTGCTGGGATGGCATTGGGCCTTCCTGCCCACCTTCGCTGCGGAACTGATTCCGGGCTTCGACCTGTTTCCCACCTGGACCGCTGCGGTTTTCTTCGTGACCCGCGAGCAAGTGAAATCCGGAGAGCCGGAGATTCTTCCTCCCGGCCCTGCCCCCGCGCCGCGCCGCTAGAACTCCCGCCGCTTGACCGGCGGTGATAGTCTTTCCGTGGTTTGCCCGCGGGGAATTGAGTGCGGGCCCGCCTACTCAACCTCAACAGGAACATCCGTGCCCGCAACCAACCGCGCCGTCCTGCCGCCGCATGTGGTCAGCATTGCCGACTTCCGTCCGCTCGCGCGCCAGCGCCTGCCCAAGGCCGTGTTCGATTACCTTGACGGCGGCGCCGACGCCGAAGCCACGCTTCGTGAAAATTGCCGTGCTTTCGACGACATTACGTTTCGTCCACGCTGCGCCGTCGCCTTCTCGGATTGCGGTCTCAAAACCAACGTTCTTGGATATGAGCTGTCTTTTCCCGCCATGCTGGCCCCCGTCGGCTACCTACGCCTTATGTATCCGGAAGGCGAAATTGCAGCCGCGCGCGCTGCCGGCGAGGCCGGCACCGGCTATATCCTTTCCACTCTCTCCGGTCATCCACTCGAAAAAGTGCGGGCGGCGTCCAAGGGGCCGGTGTTTTACCAGCTCTATCTGATGGGGGGACGGGCTGCCGCCGAAGCCATCATCGAGCGCGCCAAAAACGTTGGCTGCTCGGGTCTGGTGGTCACCATCGATACGCCAGTTGCGGGCATGCGCGAGCGCGACTTCCGCAACGGAGTGAAGGAACTCATGGGCTCGAACCCCTTTGCCATGCTTCCGTTCCTCCCCGATGTGCTCTCGCGACCGGCGTGGTTGTTCGGCTTTTTACGCGACGGCCGCGTGCCCAAAATGGCCAACGTTGTGGTTCCCGGCAAGGGCCCGATGGGGATGACCGACGCGGCCGCCGCACTGGCCGAGTCGGCCGTCACCTGGGACGACCTGAAATGGATTCGCGAACTCTGGAAGGGTCCGATCATCGTGAAGGGAGTGTTGACCGGCGAAGATGCGCGTCGCGCTGTTGACGCAGGTGCCGCTGCAGTCAGCGTTTCGAATCATGGGGGCCGCCAGCTTGACGGTGTCCGCCCCTCGATCCGCGCCTTGCCCGAGGTTGTCGCTGCCGTGAAAGGCCAATGCGAAGTCTGGATGGATGGCGGCGTCCGGCGCGGTTCCGACATCGTGAAGGCTCTATGTCTGGGAGCGCGTATCGTGCTCTGTGGCCGTGCCTACGCATATGCCCTGTCCGCCGCCGGCCAAGCCGGTGTCAGCCGCGCCATCAGCATTCTGCGTGCTGACACGGAGCGTACGCTGCGTTTGCTGGGATGCCCGTCGGTCGGGGCACTCGACCGATCGTATGTGGAAGTGCCGGCGGACTGGGCCTAGCAAAACATATCAACCACAAAGGGCACGAAGTCTCACGAGGGAAATGCATGTGCTCGAATTCCTTCGTGTTCCTTAGTGCCCTTTGTGGTTTACGCCTTGCTCTGCGTTCTCGCGGCTTTTCTCCGCGTCCTCTGCGGCTTTTCTCCGCGTCCTCTGCGGCTTTTCTCCGCGCCCTCTGCGTTTTAGGACCTTGCTTTTCTCTGTGTCTGTGAAAAAGATCTAAGCGAACAAGAACTCCTTAGTCCGCAACTCTTTGATCGTATCTCGCAGCTTGGCGGCTTTTTCGAACTCGAACTTCTTGGCCGCCTCGCGCATGTCGCTTTCCAGCTTGCCGATGAACGCGTCCAGCTCCTCCTGCGACTTGAAATCGGGAATGCCGCTTTCTTCGACCGAGGTCAGGTCTGCATAATCCGCCGCGACTATCGATGCCAGGGACATCTCGACCGGCCGCACGATCGACTCCGGTGTGATCCCGTGTTCTTCGTTGTATGCGGTCTGAATCGCGCGCCGCCGGTTGGTCTCGTCCATGGCGTGCTTCATGGAGTCGGTCATGCGATCGGCGTAGAGAATCGCCCGCCCGTTCAGATTGCGCGCGCAGCGCCCGATCGTCTGGATCAGCGACCCAGCCGAGCGCAGGAAGCCTTCTTTGTCCGCATCCAGAATCGCCACCAGCGAAACTTCGGGCAAGTCCAATCCCTCGCGCAGCAGGTTGATCCCGATCAACACGTCAAACTCACCCTTGCGCAGGTCGCGCAGAATCTTCACCCGCTCCAGCGTTTCGATTTCCGAATGCATATAGCGGCAGCGCACGCCGACCTCGCTGTAATACTCGGCCAGATCCTCGGCCATGCGCTTGGTGAGCGTGGTCACCAGCACACGCTCATGCTTGGCCACCCGCTCGCGGATTCCGTGCAGCAGATCGTCGATCTGCCCCTTCACGGGGCGTACTTCCACAGGCGGATCGATCAGACCCGTCGGCCGGATGATCTGCTCGACCACCACGCCTGCCGACTTCGTCAGCTCGTACGGCCCTGGTGTTGCCGAGACGTAAATCAGCTGGTTGGTGCGATGCTCGAACTCCTCAAACGTCAGGGGACGGTTGTCCAGCGCCGAAGGCAGGCGGAAGCCGTACTCGACCAGCGTCTCTTTGCGCGAGCGGTCGCCGGCGTACATGCCGCGCAACTGCGGCACGGTCTGGTGCGACTCGTCGATGAAGATCAGGAAGTCGCGCGGGAAGTAATCAAGGAGCGTCGGTGGCGGCTCGCCCGGCAGCCGTCCGGTGAAGTGCCGTGAGTAATTTTCGATGCCGTGGCAGTAGCCCATCGACTTGATCATCTCGAGATCGAACATGGTGCGCTGGTGCACGCGCTGCGACTCCACCAGCCGTCCCTGCTTCTCGAGCTCGACTTCCCACCACGCCAGTTCCTGCTTGATCGACTCAACCGCCGTCGCCTTGGTCTCTTCCTTCATTACGTAGTGCGTCTTGGGATAAATCGGCAGCCGCACGTAACGCTGCTTGACGGTACCGAATAGTGGATCGATCTGCGAGAGCGCCGATACCTCGTCCCCCCACATTTCAACTCGATAGGCCATGTCGTCGTAGGTCGGGAAAATCTCGATCACGTCGCCGCGCACCCGAAACGTGCCGCGCCGGAAATCGCCGTCGGTGCGCTCATAAAGGATCTCCACCAGCTTGCGGGTGATGTCCTGGCGCTTGATCTTCTGGCCCTTCTCGAGGAAGAGCAACATGCCGAAGTAGGCTTCGGGCGACCCCAGGCCGTAGATGCAGCTCACCGAAGCCACGATCAGCGCATCGCGCCGCTCAAACAGCGACTTCGTTGCCGAAAGCCGCAGCTTGTCGAGTTCGTCATTGATCGTCGCTTCTTTCTCGATGTAGAGGTCTGCCGCCGGCACATACGCTTCCGGTTGGTAGTAGTCGTAGTAGGAGACGAAGTACTCCACCGCGTTGTGCGGGAAAAAGCTTTTGAACTCGTGGTAGAGCTGGGCGGCCAGCGTCTTGTTGTGGGCCATCACGATCGTGGGCCGGTTGGCCGCTTCGATCACTTTGGCCATCGTGAAAGTCTTGCCTGACCCGGTCACCCCCAGCAGCACCTGATGCTGCTCGCGATCGATCACTCCTCGAACCAGCGATTTGATCGCGGCGCCCTGGTCCCCTTGCGGCTTGTAGTCACTGACGAGTCGAAAATCCATAAAAGCAGCTCTTAGCTGTTAGCTCGTAGCTCTTAGCCCTAGCCCTCCGGCCGCGGGCTGTGACGCGAACCAAGAGTTTTCCCACACCTACAGATCGCAGTTTTGGCGATAGGGAATCTTTTTATTATAACGCGCGACTGTTGGCGAGGACCTACCCTCAAAGCCGGAAGGCCATGTCGGCATATGTCCACGAGTCGCTGTGTGAGTTGTGTGTCGGGGTCGGCAAGAAACTGTGCCCGCAACAAACTGCTGGCGGCACCAGAACTTGGCTAAGAGCCAAGAGCTAATAGCTAAGAGCTGGTTTTATTTCACTTCTTCCATTCCCACAATCTTCGAGGCGGCGCGGAACTTTTTGTAATCCTTGTAAGTGATGTCCTGATCCACATCGAAGTTTTTCACCAAGGCCACCCGCACATCGACATGCACTGCGATGTGCCGCGGAAGCCAGACCTCGTCATTGATGCGCGTCGTGTCGATGTTGATGCGTGAGCCCTTATGAATGCGCGCCAGAAACCAGCCGAACGAAACCGTATCGATACACTGCGCGTCCAGCTTCACCCACTGGTTCTCGATCCGGTCGATCCACACCCGGAAGCGGAACTTGGGGAGGACTTTGGCCTCTTTGCTCTTGGGCTCGAATCCCGGCCGCGGCTCAGCGTCGATCGCGTAAGTCTCTCGTCCGTCGAGTGTTTCCACCCCCACCAAGGTGAAGTCGTAGGCGTCGGCAACTTCCTTCACGAAGCGCCGCTCCTCTTCGCGGTCTTTTTCTTCTTGCTTCAGCCGCTTCTCGCGCTGCGATTCCGATTCGTTCTTGCGCTTGTCGATGACTTTCTGGATTTTTTCCTCTTCCTTCGCCGCATCTTTTGCGGAGAGCGGCTTGTCGTTCTTGGCGGTCAGGCGGCGAACCTGCTCGCTGTAGATCTCGAGCACGTCGTAGGTACGCGTTTCGGTCGAAGTTACGTCACCCTTACCGTTGAGCTTGTGCTCCTCTACACGTTCGACATAGGTGTAGTCGCGCTGTCGCTTATCGTTCTCGTCGTCCTTCTCGGCCACCTGCCGAACCATTTCCTGAATCTGCTCTCGCGAGAGATGCGCGGGCACAATTGAGTCGGAGTTGGCTTTTGTATCTTGATCTGAGCCAGACGAGGTTACGGGCGCAGGGATTTCCTGACCGAAGGCTAACGGACAAAGGACCAGGGCGAGCCAGAATGCGAGACGCTTCATAGGCAATATCTACGCGAGCCACGGTTTGGCGGTTCACACAAAACCCGCGGCCCCGATGATTGTTTCGATAGGGCTCTTAAGTCGGAAGTTTCACCAAAAGAAAAAAGCAACTGACAACTTTGACACTCGATCATCAATCTTGACATTTCTTTACAAGGTTTTAACATCAAATCGCTCAAGTTGATCTAAGCTGAGCTTTCCAGCAGGTCCTCCCCGCACGGAAGGAGTGTCCCCAATGACGCGCCCCGCTCACCGAATACTCTGCGTCGACAGTTCGCCGCGGCGCCTGCACGATCTGACTGACCTTCTGGGCAAAGCGGGTTTCGACGTGTGGACCGCGCGAGGAGCAAGCGAAGCCGTGTGCCTCGCCGCTTCCCTCGACATCCACGTGATGGTGCTGGATCAGGCCTCCTCGCTGGCCCGGCCCGAGATATGGAATTGTTTATCGGAGTCGAAACCGCATCTACCCATCCTGGTCCACTCCGGACCATCCAAGGGAAATGACCTTTGCCGGCACCTGCGCCTGGTATCTCCGCCGGCGCCGCCGCAGAATCCGGAGGTTGTGTTGGCCTTGCTCTTGCTTTTGCTGGGCGATGGAAGCTGCTCGGATCCTAAGAAGCATGAATGGGCCGCCGCCTAGGCAGCGAGGTTCGATCAACGCTTCTGCTTGTAAGCCTTACCCAGAATTTCTGCCTGGTACACGCGCTCGTCGACGCGATGCAGCCGGCGGGCAATTCGCCTGCTGAACAGGCTGTAGTGCGGAATTTCCAGCAGGTGGTAAACGATGAACCATATCGGCTTGTCGGTAGTCATCCATTCCAGGCGGTCGAAGCGCGCCAAATTCACCGGGCGGGAAAAGCGGCGCAGCGTCCGCTCGCGACGCAAGTTGAAATAAATATTGAAATAGCTGAGCGCAAGCTCGCGCAGTGTGCGATAGACCGGTTCGCGGTAACGGCAGCCGGTGTAGTTCGACTTCGCCACTGCACCCCAGTGCCCGTCAACGCGGTAAACCGCCAGGACATGATCGGTGTCATGCTCCGCTTCCAGGTCGACGATCAGCGCAGGAAACCCATTCGCGCGTAACGCGGCTGCGCCAAAGATTGCGCCTTCGAGACAATGAGAAGTGTTTTCCGCCAGCACCCGCCGCGGCGACCACGCGGTGTCGGCCAGGTGATAGGGCATCGCGTCGAGGTACCTCTGAATGCCGTGGGGATCCTTCAAGCTGCGCAGCTTGCGCAATTCCTTCGCGCTGAAACCGGGATGATCGTGGTTCATCGTGGACTGGGTCGAGTGTAGCGCAAGCCAGGGCCGGCCCTGGTAATCGGGAAGATGCCGCCCGGCCGGCATTTGCGAGCGGGACCAGCGATCCATTTTGCTTGCAATAACATAGCTTATAGATAATATAAAAGTACTATCAAAAATTTGCCTGCGAGAACTGAAAACAGGGTTTCGCCACTGCGTGTAACGCCCGTCATTGGCGATTAGGAGCCCTGGGACGCACGATCGGACGGCGACCCAGCCCACGGGTCATCTTCCGCCCTTCGGGTTCGTCCTGGGGCCGCTAATGCGAAAGTTGTAGCTACTAGCTATGCTTGCTTTTGGCTAGCGCCCCAACTGGGAGCCTGAGGTCGTGCACCGGAACCTGGATTTGTGTCCTCGCCCCCGATCTCAATCGAGGAGCAACTCCGCCATTCAGAGAAACAATTCCGCCAACTCTTTCGGTGAATCGACCAGCGCGTCGGGCGGTGTGAGCTCGAGCGATTGGGGCGCGAAGCCGTAGGTCACGCCAACGGTCCACAATCCGGCGTTGCGTCCGGTCAGGATGTCGTTCGATGAATCGCCAACGATGACCGCCTCTCGAGGGTGGCACGCATTCTCCTGCAGGATCGTCTTGGCGCCCAATGGATCCGGCTTCTTGGTCGGAAAGCTGTTGCCGCCATAGACCTGTGCGAAGTATGGGCCGAGGCCCACAGCCTCGACGATGGCACGCGATGGATTCACCGGCTTGTTCGAGAGAACAGCCAGTTTGCGCGGATGCCCATTGGGCGATTGGCAGATCGAGGCAAGCGCCTCGAGAACGCCGGCATACACGTGCGTGTGATCGAGTTTGTGCTCGCGGTAATAAGCCAGAAAAAAATCGAGAGCTCGGCGGACCAGTTCTTCGTCCTCCGGATCACCCAGTGCGCGGCGCACGAGCATCGGCGCGCCGTCGCCGACATAGCTGGCAATAACATCGCCCGGCAGCTGTGGGCGTCCCAGATGGCGCAGCGTCGCGTTCACGGTGTGGATCAAGTCCAGCCGTGAATCGATGAGCGTCCCATCGAGATCGAAGATCAGGAGGCGAATCAACCTCGGGTCGAACTTGCGGTTCTGACGGATCATGGGAACGTTATCAGGATAGCGGATTCTTCTTGGACCACTCAGCACTTAGCATTTGGCCCTCTGGCCAGTAGCGCCGGCATCTTGCCGGCCGTCGGGCGGGCGTCTCGCCCGCCCGTGCGAGGGCGAGACGCCCTCGCGACAGCCGCCGGGGACGGCGGCGCTACTTTCTGGATGTCCACGCAACTATTTTCTGCTCACTCCGATAACTGGAAACGGAGACGAATCGTTATGGATCCCGTCCGGATCAGTTCTTCCTTGCCATCGCTGGTGGAATCCGAGGCTGCTTCCTCCGCGGTCAAGAATGAGCCTCAGGGATTGCTGAAGCCGGTGGTTTCGTCCGCGTTCGAGCCGAGCAACGAAGGCCAAGCCTTCCAGCCGAGTGTCGGAGATGAAGTGCTGGTCAGCTTCGAACACGGCGATATGAGCGCGCCGTACCTGATCGGGTCATTGTGGAATTCGACCACGCCGCCAACGAACGCGGATGGGCTAACAAAAGAAAATGGGGCGAGCGCTCCACCGCCAGCCGGAGCCCTAGACCCTGCGAGCGGCCACAAAGACAATCGATGGCTCGACGAGCAAGTAAAGCTCATCGGCCGACATCTGAAGCCTTAAAGTCGCGGAAGTCGGAAGTAAGACGGCGTAAAGCAAATCTGCGCCCGGGACACGCTGATCCCCTTCCCGCCGGATGTTACTTACAAAAGCGATGTTACTTACAAAACCTCGGTAACGATGATTCAAAGCGATTTTGCCCCATACTCGACGGGACAGCCTTTGCTATGTCCGCCGCCGGGAAAAAACGCCGCGCATCCCTCAAGCCGATCTGCTACATCGACATGACGGCGTTCCTGAGCATCCAGGCGGTTTTGCTGGCGATGTTCATGGCGCCCGTGATTTCCTATCCGGATCTCCCACACGGCCCAAGCACGGATCTGGCGAAAGTCGATCACCCGGTCTCGATGAGGACGGCCAGCCGGGAGGACGCGATGGTCGTGGCGGTCATGCGGACGGGCGACGTCTTCTTTCGAGGTGACAAAATCGCGCCTGAGCAACTGGATTTCAAGATCCGGAACCAGTTATCGCTGGGGTCGGAAAAAAAGATCTACATCAACGCGGATGCACGAGCCAAATATGGACGAGTGCGCGAAGTTCTTGAAGCGGTGCGGTCGTCGGGCGTTGAGCGGGTTGGTTTCTTAGTGGAGCGGCGAAAGCACTCGTCGCTCCCCTAGACATCATCGGCGTTACGTGCGAGGGCGCCCGTCGCTCCATCGTAATGCCTGGGTAGTGCCCAAAGTGCGGGCGGAGCCTCCGGCACCAATACTGAAAGCTGACAGCTGATAGCTGATAGCGGTTCACCCAACCGACCGGTCACTCGCAACCGGAAACCTTTGTATTCCACTCACACGCCTCAGCAGTTACAATGCACGAGGCATATCCCCCCAGCCCACAGGGTTACTGAATGGCGACGACGAAAACGGACCCCAAGCTGACTGCTCCTGCGGAAGAAAAGAAGGCCAAGACCTACGAAGGGCTCACCCGGCAGCAACTCATTGATGCCTATCGCATTATGTACACCTCGCGCCGGGTGGACGACCGCGAGATCCTGCTCAAACGCCAGCAGAAAATCTTTTTCCAGATTTCCGGAGCTGGGCACGAAGCCATCGGAGTGGCCGCCGCATTCTGTTTGAAACCGGGCTACGACTGGTTTTATCCCTACTACCGCGACCGCGCGCTGGTGCTTGCCCTGGGAGCGACGCCTTACGAAATGCTGCTGCAGGCCGTGGGTGCGGCCGATGATCCCAGTTCCGGTGGGCGGCAGATGCCGTCGCACTGGGCTTACAAGCGCCTGAACATTGTCACCCAGTCCTCGCCGACCGGGACGCAGATTCTGCAGGCCGTGGGATGCGCCGAGGCCGGCATCTACCTGCGCAACCATCCCAATGCCACGAAGAAGGCCAGCGGCGATTATCGCCAGTTCAAAGACGTCAGCTTCCGCAGCGATGAGGTCACCTACGTCTCGCTCGGCGATGGGACCACGAGTGAAGGCGAATTCTGGGAAGCGATGAACACGGCCGCCAACCGCAAACTGCCGATCGTGTTCGTGATCGAGGACAACGAGTACGCGATCTCGGTGCCAATCGAAGTGCAGACCGCGGGCGGAAACATTTCCCGCCTGGTCTCGGGCTTTCCCAACTTTCATTTTGAAGAAGTGGATGGCACCGATCCCGTGGTCAGCTATGCCGCGATGAAACGGGCAGTCGCCTACTGCCGCGCGGGCAAGGGGCCCGGGTTCGTGCATGCGCACGTCATCCGGCCCTATTCGCACTCGCTGTCCGACGACGAGCGGCTCTATCGGCCCGACGCCGAACGGCAGCGGGATGCGGCGCGCGATCCCATCACGCGCATGCAGATGTTCCTGATCCGCGAAGGCATTCTCGACGAGAACGGTATCAACAAGCTGGAAAAGCAGGTCGAAGAAGACATGCAGGTGGCTGTCGATCGCGCGCTCGAGGCCAAATTCCCTACACCGGAAACGATCACGCAGTTCGTGTACTCGCCCGATCTCGATCCGACTTCGGCGCAGTTCGACACGCCCCCGGCGTTTCCGCAAATCGTGGAAGCCGCTCCCGGACCGGATGGAAAGAAGCCAGCGCCAGCTCTGCCCAGGACCATGGCCGAACTGATCAATACGACCTTGCGCGACGAGATGAAGCGCGACGAGCGCATCGTGATTTTCGGCGAAGACGTGGCCGATGCCAGCCGCGAGGACTATCTCAAGAAGAAGCTGGTGAAAGGGAAGGGCGGCGTCTTCAAGCTGACGGCCGGGTTGCAGATGGCATTCGGTTCCGATCGTGTGTTCAATGCGCCGATTGCCGAAGCCAACATCGTCGGCCGCGCCACGGGCATGGCCACGCGCGGGCTGAAGCCGGTGGTCGAGATTCAGTTCTTCGACTACATCTGGCCCGCAATGCTGCAGTTACGTGACGAACTGCCGGTGATTCGCTGGCGTTCGAACAACGCATTTTCTTCGCCGCTGGTCATTCGTGTGGCCATCGGTGGCTATCTTACGGGCGGCGCACTGTATCACTCGCAATGCGGCGAGAGCATCTTCACGCACATTCCGGGATTGCGCGTAATCTTCCCGTCGAATGCGCTCGACGCGGCCGGCTTGCTGCGCACCGCGATCCGCTGCGACGACCCCGTGCTTTTTCTCGAGCACAAGCGGCTTTACCGCGAGACCTACGGGCGCTCGCATTATCCCGGGCCGGAGTACATGATCCCCTTCGGCAAAGCGCGCATCGTGCAGCCGGGAACGGATCTGACGGTCATCACATACGGCGCGGTAGTTCCACGCGCATTGCAGGCGGCGCAGCGGCTCGAGCGTGAGCACGGCGTGAAGGTCGAATTGATCGATCTGCGCTCGTTGAATCCGTTTGACTGGGAGACGATCGCGGCGTCGGTCACGAAGACAAACCGTGCACTCGTGGCTTATGAAGACTCGCTCAGCTGGGGTTACGGAGCGGAAATCGCCGCCCGCATCGCCGACAAGCTCTTTCCGCAGCTCGATGCTCCCGTGAAGCGGGTTGCGGCCATGGACACGTACGTGGCCTATCAGCCGATTCTGGAAGACGCCATCCTGCCTCAGCCGAATGACCTGTTCCGCGGGATGAAAGAATTGGCAGAGTATTGAAGGCGGTCGTTGGTCGTCGGTCGTCGGTTGTTGGCGAAGATCAGCTGCTCGCTGTCGGCATGGTTCTTCGCACCTAATCATGAACCCTCCGCGGAAAGACCGTCAGGGACGAATTCCACCGCCCCGATCTCTCTCTTAGTAAAATTTTGCTCGCCCTTGGGGACTCTACTGACAGCCAACGACCAACGACCAACGACCGACGACCAACGACTGGATTCATGAGCCCCGTCACTCACTTCTTAACCGGCTGGGTGCTGGCAAATTCGATCTCGCTCACGCGCCGCGATCGAGCGCTGGTTACGCTTTCCGCAGTCGTGCCGGATGTGGACGGACTCGGTATCGTGGTCGAAGCGCTGACCCGCAATTCCTCCCATCCTCTACTCTGGTTTTCTCTATACCACCATTCGTTGCACAATCTTGCATTCGCAGTTGCGATCGCATTGCTGGCATTCGCTTTGTCGGAAGAAAAATGGAAAACGGCATTGCTGTCCTTCGCAGGCTTTCATCTGCACCTGTTGGAGGATTTACTGGGATCACGCGGGCCGGATGGTGAGCAGTGGCCGATCCCCTACCTGGCGCCGTTCTCGTCGGCGCTTTCGCTGTCCTGGCGCGGGCAGTGGTACCTGAATGCATGGCCGAATTTCCTGATCACGCTCGCGCTCCTGGCAGTGACGTTGTATCTGGCCTGGGCGCGTGGATATTCGCCGGTGGAGATGGTGTCGGAACGCGCGGATCGCGAGTTCGTGGCGGCCTTGCGGAGGCGGTTTCGAGTCAGCGCCTGAAGGCGCAACGGAAGTGAGTTTCTACGGCACGCCTGAAAGCGTGCCCTGATACGAACCTGCATGGCGAGGGCAAGATGCCCTCGCGACAGCCGGCGGGACGCCGGCGCTACAGTCGTTTTTCCGCAAGCTGTGAAGGCGTGCCCTGATACGAATCGGTTAAGTTCGGAATCAGCGGCAAAGGAGAAAGCCAACGATCAAAGGAAAAGGACAACGACCAAAGGAAAAGGTCAACGATCAGAGAACCGGTGGCCTGTCGTTAACCTTCTCAGTCCTTGTTCTGATTCCCCCTTACTTTTGCCCTTCGTCCTCGCTCTTTGTTGCCAGTGAAGACTAGCGACTAGCGACTGGTTGCCAGCGACTGGAGACTAGCGACTGCCTTACCGGTGTCCACCGAATCCGCCGCCAAAACCGCCTCCACCGCGGAATCCGCTTCCCATCCCGCTCCCATGGAATCCGCTCGCGGAGTGACCGCCCGCGAATTCGCCTCGTCCGCCCGTGAAGCCATTCGAATGATCGGCGCGGTTGCGGAACGGCGCGGGATCATGCGCGACACGAACCGGAGGCGTCCCGAAGCGTCCGCGGTAGAAGAACGGCGCGCGATACGCCCATAGCGGTGAATAGAATCCCCAGCCGAACGGGTTGTAGAAGATGCCGTCGCCCGGAATGAACGTATAGGAGGCGAACCACGGATCCCAATACCATCCGGGGCCGAACCAGCCCGGGCCATACCAGCCATTCACATAGTAGAGCCGAGCCGCATCGACGTTCGCGTTGGCGAGATAGTCCGAGCGCAGGCTGCTCCAGCGATAGAGGTCCGTCATCTCGAAGCTCTTTTTGTCGAACTTCTCGGCTTTCGGTTTGCCTGAATCGCTGAGGGCAAGCTCGTGGCCGCTCTTCACGGTAACGTCGTGGTCATTCGTGCGCACCACTGCCTTGCCGCCGATGACGCGAACCAGATTGTGGCTGGCGTCGAAGTCATACAGACCGGTCTTTAAAAGGCGTGTGGTTGCGCCGTTCTCTGCCACGCGAATATCGTTTTGCGGATGGATCTCGTCTACTTCCACCATAGCCTCGCCCTGATTCACGGCGACTTGCGTGTCCGTCAGGCTCGCGGAGACCATTCGGGCCGAACTATGGTCGCCAAGACGCAGAAACACGCCCGGCGTGAGAAGCATTTCCGTTTTGCCCTTCTCGGTAGTAAGCGATTGTCCCTGCTCCAGTTGGGCGGACCCTACGGATTTCGAGCTCAGGAACTCACTGCCGATCGAGACCTGCCCCTCGACATAGTTCACAGTTCCAGGAACGGCTGATCCTCGGGTGGTGTCCGCGAACCCCGCAGGCGCCGCCAGCAACAGAGCTACCAGAACGCCAGCGAATTTTGTCCAACCCTGCTTCATACGGTTTAACCTCAACTTCCTTTGCCCCATTAATCCCAGTTAATTAGATGAACAACAGCCGGCGATTGATGCTTGGGGGGTAAGCCGAACTGAGATCAACACTTGCAAGGAGGGAAAGAATTGGTTGTATCGCAATGCGATGATTTTTATAAGGCTCGCGAGCTTCCCGAAACGCCGATCTCGCATCAGGGCGGCCATGACTTTTGCTTTGCTTGAACCCGCTCGCGAGGCCAGCGGCGGTTGGCGGCTGCAAGCTTGTGCTATCACTAAAGAGGAGTGCCGGTAGGAGCCCGGCGAACCTGAATCTCCAGGCAGAAAACAAAATCATTTGAAGTTTCATGCAGATGCAAAGAGTTATGTTATGAGTCACTTTTGTCTTGCCTCACGGCAACCGAATTTGCTGCAAACCCGCGCTGGGAGCAGCTTTTGCCGCAGGCTGTTTGCAATAATGTTACAAACAATTCCTTGACAAACTAGGTCGCTAGTAGCACGATTTCCCCCGCTTTCTGCTGCTACCCTTGGGTCCTCAATAGATTTCCTACATCGCTGGAGATAATCGATGAGCAAATTTCTGCAAGTGCGGAGAAGTGTGTGGCTGCCTGTCGGATGCCTTGTCGTGTTGATGCTGGTGTCCGCGGCAGTTGTCAGTTTTGTTCCGGCTAGTAACTTGAGTGCGAAAGTGCAACGGGCCCGTGCCGATGCGATGATCGCCCCGAAAGGGGATTCCGATGAGATGAAACCTGGGATGAACCGCGAGGCGGCGATTGGCGCGAACGAAGTGCGCAACCCCAATGCGACCCCTGATGTTGAAGCTTATTTACTGCGCGCCTATCCCGCGACCGACATTCCAACCGATTCGACATTTGCCGCGCGCAGCGGCTGGGTTTCACTGAACGCTGGTCCTCACTCAGGAGGAACGTGGCAACTGGTGGGTCCAAGCCAGGCTACGCAGCCCGGCGTCTTGAACCAACTTGGCGATCTGGCCACGGTCGTAACCGCCGGCCGCGTCACTGCCATGGCCATCGGTCCGAATTGTTCCGAGGACAATTGCACCATCTACGTGGCTGCTGCCGGTGGCGGCGTATGGCGTACCAGGAACGGATTGGACCCGCAGCCTAGCTGGACATTCATGTCCGCTAGTTTCGGCACCAATGCGATGGGTTCGCTGCTGATCGATCCAAGCGATTCCAGGGGCAACACAATCTATGCGGGCACCGGCGAGCCGAACGCGTCGGTGGATTCCGAAGCGGGTGTTGGCATCTACAAGTCAACCAATGGCGGGCGAAGCTGGTCGCTGGTGCCCGGCAGCGACATGTTCTTCCAGCGCTCGATCGGGCAGATGGCCTTCGACAATTCCGGGAACCTGCTGGTGCCCATCGCCAGCGGAGTGCGCGGTGTGAACGAAACCGATGGCGGCGCGCTCTCGGGCGGGTCAACGACGCATCCGCTCGTGACTCGAGGCCTCTACCGGCAAAGTGGAAGCACGTTCACGCTGATCTTCCCAGCACCCCCTCCGACGCGCGGTTCCACCACCGTCAGGGTGGATCCGACGCATCCGGGCTACATCTACGTCAATGCCTTCCAGCAAGGCATCTGGCGCTCGACCGACAACGGCAGCACGTTCTCGCAGATTTTCACGCCGCAGGATTCGACGGTCACGGCTAGCGCGATTGACCGCTCGGAATTTGAGATCACAACTCTCAAAAACGGCGCGACGCGGATGTACGTGGGCGAAGGCCAGGGTGGCGGCACTGGGCACCACGCCAACTTCTTCCGCAGCGACAATGCCGACAGCACAGCGACCTTCACTTCATTAGGAGGCGCGCAGGTCGATAACTTCTGCGGCACGCAGTGCTGGTACGACAACGTGGTGTCTTCGCCGAAAGGCTATCCCGATGTCGTGTACCTGCTAGGCTCGTTCGACTACGGTCTGTTCGGCTTCAACAATGGCCGAGCGGTGCTACTGTCGACCGACGCCGGCAACACCTGGAGCGACATGAGCCAGGACGGCAGGACTCCGCTGGCCAACGCGACTCACCCCGATCAGCATGCGATCGTGGTGAACCCCAACAATCCGTTTCAGTATTGGGAGGGATCTGACGGTGGCGTCGTACGCTCCGATGGCCGCTTTGCAGATGTCTCTTACAAATGTGACCAGCGCAATCTGGGCACCGCCGGAACCGCCTATTGCAAGAGCCTGCTCTGGCGCGCGCCGCGCAAACTTTCCAGCATGAACAACGGGTTCTCGACTCTGCAATTCCAGAGCTTCTCGGTGAGCCGGCAGAATCCGCTGACCAACGTGCAGGGCGGAACGCAGGACAACGGAACCTGGCAGTACAACGGCTCTGCGGTGGTGTGGAACCAGGAGATTTACGGTGACGGCGGGCAGTCGGGATTCAGCGCCGCCAACGACGCTCTTCGGGTGAACACCTTCACCGGGCAGTTCAACGATGCGAACTTCCAGAATGGCGATCCGACCAAGTGGGTCGTGATCGGTGGCCCGATGGCGTCGAGTCCGGAAGGTTCGTACTTCTATCCGCCGGTACTCGCCGACCCGAACCCAGGGAACGGGGGAACCATTTTCCAGGGATCGTTCAGTGTTTGGCGAACCCAGGACTGGGGCGGATCGCAGTCGTTTCTGGAAGCCAATTGCCCCGAGTTCACGACTTCAGGGGCGAACCCTGCCTGCGGAGACTTTGTTCTGATCGGACCCGCGGGCAAGACGGACCTGACCGACTCCGGGGTCTACAGTACGACGCCAATTTACGGCACCGACCGAACCGGCGGCGCCGTTTCCGCGATTCAGCGCTCGACCAATCGCCGAGACAAGGGCACGCTGTGGGCGTCGACCGGCGCCGGCCGTGTGTTCATTTCGTCGAATGCGAACGCGGCCGCCAGCGCGGTCGTCTGGACGCGAATCGACAGCACCTCGACGGCTTCAGTCGGCCGTCATCCGACTAGCATCTATGTGGATCCACGAAATGCGAATCACGCATGGATTAGCTATTCGGGTTACAACGTCAATACCCCCTCGACGCCCGGCCACGTCTTTGATGTGTCCTGGAATGGCTCTGCCGCCACGTGGACCGACATCAGCAACAACTTGCCCGACTTCCCGATCACCAGCGTCGTGCAGGATGAGGGTACGGGTGATTTGTACGCCGCGTCGGACTTTGGCGTGATGCGACTGGCTCGTGGATCGTCGACGTGGACGGTTGCCGGAAGCGGCCTGCCCATGGTGGAAGTACCGAACCTGTCCATCGTGCCCAGCGCGCGTCTGTTGTATGCGGCTACGCACGGGCGCAGCGGCTGGACACTGCGGTTGCCAGGAGGAGACAACTAGGCGATCGCGCGACACGAGACTTGGTTTGCGAAAAAGTAAGTTCGGGGCCGTCTTCGGTGACGGCCCTTTTTTCTGCAGGCTGGGAGTGAATATTCGACGACTGGGCGAACTACTTTGCCTTGCTGCGCCCGCCAAACGACCCGCGAATCGCATCGATCGAAATCGGTCCAGCACCCAGAAAGATCAGCGCGAAAGCGATGGTCCATAACACCAACGGAAATTCGTAGCCGCCCTGTCCCATGAATCCGTGCTTCCAGTGCACCTTGGCGATGGCCACGCTCATGTCGATTACCAGCCCGAGGGCCGCGATCCGGGTGAGCAGGCCAAGGAGCAAAAGAATTCCGCCACCAAATTCCGTGAAGCCGGCGACGTAACCCAGCCATCCCGGAACACCCATACTGCTCAGGAAGCCGGCGAATTCGTGCAGGTGGCCGTTTACCTTGTGCCAGCCATGGCCAATCATGACGGCGCCCAAAACCAGGCGAAGAGCCAGCAGTCCCAATGGCTGCATGCGATCTAAATAGCGCAAGCAAGTCCTCCATAGATGCAGACTCAGAGTACCCGGAAGTGCCCCTGCGGAGTAAGTAAGAAGAAGGTGACGGTGGTTAGTTACGGGAGAACGGATGAAAGCGACTACGAAATCCCAAACTGGATGCGGATGCCGCGCTTCTCCATTTCATCGAGGAACACTTCGGCCGGGACGTCGCGTTCCTGGAGCACGGCTCCGCGTTTCTCGATGGCGCCAGATGCGAGCATCTGCAAGACGATCGACGCCGGAAAGGCGGTGGTTCTCATCATGGCGCTCATATCGGTCTTGGGATCGTAGTGATCCACCAGGGTAAAGGTTGCGACACGGCCTTGTAGGCGGCCACCCAGCAGGCCTCGTACGCCCGGAGTGCGCACCGACTCGTGGGCTTCGAGCCGCATGATGCAGACATCCGGTCCCTTGCTGGCGAACTTTCCTTCGAAGACTTTCGACATCATCGCTCGCGGAGCGATCTCGACCTTGCCGATTCTCAGCTTCTCGCTCGAGAACAATCCCAGTTCCTTGAGTTCGCACAGCAAGTCGTAGTGGCCGGGATAGCGCAGGGTTTTTTCGAAACACTCGCCCACCCGCCCTTCAAACGTTTCCGGAAGGGTCGAGGTTCCACCCGAAGTGTGGAATGCGACCAGCGGCGCGAATCCGTTCATGTGAAATTCTTTGGGCTCGGTGAGCGGCTCGATGGTGGTGAGTTTGCCGCGGCGCAGAATGCGGGCCGGCTCCACGTATTCGTTGATCAACCCTTCCACCGAAAAGACGAGTTGATAGTGAAAGGGCGGCATGGGCTTTTCCGGTAAACCTCCCACATAGAGTCTGAGTGCGTCAGCGCGTCCGCCGAGGCGGCGTACGAGTTCGCCTCCGAGAATCGAAGCCATCCCCGGCGAGAGACCACAATCGGGAGCAATCGCGACTCCCGCTCTCTGGGCTTTGCCAGCAAGGGCTAATTCCTGGCGAACTACCGTGTTGTTGCCACCGAGGTCGGCAAAGTGGCAGCGGGCGATCGCGGCGCGGGCCAGGCCGAGGTTCAAGAAATAAGGAACCGCGGAGAGCGCGGCGTCGTGCGCTTTCATCAGGCGGACGGAGGCTTTCTCGTCGGCGGCATCGAGGCTTGTGGCGCGGACCTTCTTCTCTCCACGGATCCGGTTGATGCGCGCGGCGACCTCGCGCGCTCGGCGAAGGTCGCTGTCTGCCAACGTGACAGAATGCACATCTGTTTGACGGGCCATGTCGTAGGCAGCCGCCGAACCCATCATCCCCGCACCGATCACGAGCAGTCTCATCCAATGTCCTCCAGCGCACACAGCCGCGATGTTGAAACTGCTTACCGTAGAAAAGCAGGCAGGAAAAATCTGTGATCTCGAGCACTCACTTGAACTAACTCAATAGGGGGGCGAAGAAAAGACGGAAGCCGAGATGGGAAACGCCGCCAATCGACGCCTTAGAAGCAAGCAAAAGCAGGCAAAAAACCGGCTTCAGAGGGCGTTTTCAGGGGGGAGTCTCGGACGGGCTATGTTGTTTATTTCTAATAATTTTCCGTACGTCTTACTACCTTCGTACCGTCGTTAGTACTTTGGTTATGTGAGTTCCAGTAACTGGGCATCTTGCGTATAAGCACTCCCACTAATGGTAGTCACTAGTTAAGCCATCACAATCTGTAGGACCAGTGTGCAAATACACGAAAGTAATTTTCCAAGAAACAGGTATAAAACACGGTAAAACCGGGAGATTTGCCCCGACTTCGTGTTTTCCGGGGTTGAGATATGCTCTCGACACCGAAATCCTCTCGAATGCGATTTTGAACGAGAGATTTCCTCCCAAGGTTGCCCTTGCCGCCGGAGACGCCGGCAAGCGAGGGCTTGGATTCTGTGGAAGGGACGTGAACTTTATGGCCGACTCGCGAGAAGTGATGAACATTCGCCAGGCTTCGCAGTACCTGGGGGTGAGTCCGGACACGCTCTATAAGTACGTGAATGAGCAAAAGATTCCGGCTTTCAAACTGGGCAACCGCTGGCGTTTCAAGAAGTCGAAGCTGGACCAGTGGATGGAAGAGAAGTCGAACCAGATGGAAGTGCGGACGAAACGGAAACCACAACCGAAGGCGGCGGTGAAGGCCGCCGGATCGCAATAGTTAACAACCAGTGCCGGCGGGACGCCGGCGCTACCAAGGCGGGCACATGTTTGGATTCGGGTCGAAAACGATTGTTGGTCTGGATGTGGGCTCCTCCAGCATCAAGGCAGTGGAGTTGAAGCGCAAGGGGCGGGACATCGAAGTGGCGCATCTCGGCCTGGAGGCGCTGGCTCCCGATATCGTGGTCGATTCCATGATCGTCGACTCGGGCACGGTTTCGAGCGCGATCTCGAAGCTGTTCACCGATCACGAGATCAAGGCCAAGAACGTGGCCACGGCGGTTAGTGGTCACTCGGTGATCGTGAAGAAGATTTCGCTGCCCTCGATGAGCGATCAGGAGCTTGCCGAGACGATTCAGAAAGAAGCCGCTCAGCACATTCCCTTCGACCTGGGTGACGTGAATCTCGATTACCAAATTCTGTCCGAAGACGCCGGCAACCCCCAGATGGACGTATTACTAGTCGCCGTCAAGAAGGACAAGATTTTGAACTACACCAACGTACTCTCGATGGCGGGGCGAACCCCGGCTATCGTGGATATCGATGCTCTGGCCCTGCAGAACTGCTACGAGTACAACTACGAGCCCGCTCCAGGGCAGGTGGTGGCGCTTTTGAACCTGGGCGCCAGCGTCATGAACATCAACATCG